>VTLG01010422.1_pt1 | contig 75980 bp, 98 predicted proteins | sample 4694571 | NCBI WGS metagenome assembly VTLG01 (sample SAMN12604809, study PRJNA352737) | marine metagenome | biome: ENVO:00000447; feature: ENVO:00000209|ENVO:00000569|ENVO:01000036; material: ENVO:00002151; isolation source: viral sequences binned using virsorter ...
TCATTTCAATGTGTTCCCAATTTAATGTATCACCTTTAAAATATTCTAAACCCGCAAAGTCAGTATTAAATCTTATTGACCCTGCTTCTGGATTCTCTGGTCTTTCTGCTGTTGTTCCTACTGGTGGAAGAATATATGATGTAGCAGAGAATGTTGATACACCTACTATATCAGGTCCTCCATCATTATTCTCATTAGATATATTTCTTACATTAATTTGTGACATTATCCTAACCCTCCATGACCATTAGAAGTTACTCCAGCACCATATCGACCCACAGTAAGATTTCCAAAATCTGTTGAGTTACCTGTGGTTGCAATAGTTATATATTGAATCAAATCAGTATCTCCACTACTTCCACCTGCAATCATTGCACGAGTTTGAGAAGAACATGCTGAGTGATGTTTTGATGCTTCTTGTAAATCACCAAAATCTACTGCATTTCCTAATGTAGCAATTGTATTGAAATCAATAACATTTTGAGCAGCATATGTAGGAGCAGCAATACCACCACCCATCCATACAGCTCTTGTTGAACTAGCAGCACCACCCAAATTGACCAGATAACTACTGGTTATATCACCAAAATCAATTGCATTTCCTGTACTCATAATAGTTATATAATCAATTACATTGTCATGACTTGGACCACCATCTTGTTGACCACCTGCAGTTAGCAACCGAGTGGTAGATGCAGCACAGGCACATCCAGTACGAGCACCAGTTAAATCACCAAAATCTACTCCATTCCCCGTATGTGAAATAGTTACATAACTGATAATGTTTCTCTGTGCGTTAGGAGATGTTGAATATCCACCCGCCCATATTCCTCTTGTCTCATTTCCACCAGCACCTCCCTCTTGGGGAGCATAAGATAAATCACCAAAATCTGCTGCATTTCCTGTTGATGAAAATGTTACATAATCTATTGTATTATTAACAACTCCTCCTCCAAATAAAGCACGAGTACTGGAAGCACAAGCCTCAGCATAAAGATCAACAGTTCTATCTCCAAAATCTTGAGCATTCCCTAATGTTGGTATTGTCCAATAATCAATTGTATTAACATAACTCCCATCATTACCACCACCAGCAATCCCACGAGTACCTGTTCCTAAATTAGATCCTGTTCCCCCACCAAGATTTGGAGTTTTTCCTACTATTGTTGTCCAACCTATATCGTTACCTCTGAAATATTCTAACCTTCCAATATCTGTATTAAATCTTAATTGTCCTGGTTGTGGATTCTTGGGTCTCTCTGCTGTACTCCCAGAAGGTGCAACCATAAAATAAGGAGAAGTTAATTCAGTTACACCAACTAAATCTGGACCTTCATCCACATGTTCTTTCTTTAAATTAGAGACATTAAGTTCTGACATTATAAACCTCCGTGACCGTTAGATCCAGCAGCCATACACATTCTTGCTGAAGTTGTATCACCAAAATCTTTTGCATTTCCAAGAGTCATTATTTCTACATAATCACATGTAACAGAGAAAGAGTTAGCTCTCTTACCACCAGTAACAACCATACGAGTTGGACTAGATACAGCACCTGCTCCATTCGTCTCTGCTGTTAAATCACCAAAATCTGCTCCATTTCCTAATGTTGAAATGGTTAGATAATACATTGAATTAACACCAGGAGATGGAGTTCCCCCACCAGCAAATACAGCACGAACAGCATTACCACCTGTAGATTGATTTGCTCTGGATTTATAAGGACTATCACCAAAGTCAGATGCATCAACACCTGTTGTAGAAATAGTTATATAACTAAGTGCATTATTATCATCAGAACCAGAATTAAAAATACCTCTTGTTGCACCAGAAATACCAGCAAGGTTACCTACAGCTGCTGGCAAATCCCCACCAAAATCTACTGCATTACCTGTGGATGCCATAGTCACATACTGAATCGTATCTTTCTTACCAGTAGGAGCATCGTATCCACCAGCATATACTCCACGAGTCTGAGAAGAACAACCACCACCACCATTAGAAGTAGTCACCAGATCACCAAAGTCAGTTGAATTACCTGTTGATGAAAATGTTACATAATCAATAAGATCCATCTCATTATTAGGTGATGGAAATGCCTGACCACCTGCAAATAAACAGCGAGCCCTAGATGCCATAGGACCCATCTGCAAATATTCCCTATCATCAGTTAAATCACCAAAATCTACTGCATTTGCTAATGTAGAGATTGTTATATAATCAATTATATTAGTTTGACTTGACGGATCATCACCACCACCCATTACTCCACGATATCCACCATTCAACTCTTGATTACTTACTGTCAGCTGAGCCCAACCTATTGTATCTCCCTTATAATATTCTAAACATAAAACATCAGTATTAAATCTTAAATCTCCTATTACTGGATCATCTGGTCTATCTCGTGTACTTCCTACAGGTGGTACGAAAAAATAGGGACTCGAAAATGTTGTGATACCTGAAAGGGTAGGACCACCAGTGTCACTCTCGTTAGATAGATTGTTGACCCTAAATTCTGACATCTACTGCTGGTTCCAAAAATCATATGTAATATATTTATTTATCACCTCATCACTCAGCACTTCTGAATAAGGTTTTGATATCTTCTTAACTTCCCTCCTAACCTCATGCATTGTAGGAAGGCCGAACACTTCAGTATCCTTTTCTCTCTCCTTTGCTACTATATTATTGAAATCATATTGATAAGGTCTTAACTTAAGATACCAATGAATACCTTGCATTACCTTAGCTGGATCTGATACCAAGTCATCATACTGTATAAAATGTATATGATGTTGTTGCTTCTGTCTAAATGCTGTTGCAAGTGCATTCATTGATTCCCATACAATACCTTGAGGATTCATCATATAATGACATCTACTATCATCTGTCAGGGTCATTCCTCGTTTGAGCATTGCTTTATCAATAAAGTTAAGTGTCCCGTCTTTATGAAACAGGGTGATAAATGATGCAAGTATATCTAATGGATGTCTAACGGTACATATAAGTTTCGGGTCATCTGTTACATATTTCTTTAGTAAGTCTATATGTGCAGGCCATGCTCTACATTTATCTATAATTATTGGTTCCTCTACATCTGAATAATAATTAATTAACTGACTTCTCACCATATATTGAAATACATCAGGTTTTGGAAATGCCTGTGCCTGTTCTTTATGAAGTATTTCATCAGAATAATACATCAGTTCAAATACTGGAGAAAATACACCAGCATGGATATCAGGGTTTTGATTTAATAACGCAGTCAAAAGTGTGGACCCCGATCTCGGAAGTCCACAATCAAAATAAAATTTCATAAATTATTTAAAGTCCGTTAACGGCTTCGTAGATATCCCAGAGTTCTGTTGCTTTTGCTGCAGGATCAAAGGGATTAGACATCTTATTAATTGTAGTCGTTACCTTAGTCCTTGTTAATGTAGTAATACCAGCAGAAGTTGTTTCGCTATCAGATATTGCAGTATTTGTATCAACCTCAACAGTTGTACCAGCACCAGCTGATGCGCTGTAAGATGGAGTAGTAGTTGTTGTTGTAATACCTGCACCTGAAGGATTCTCAGTCGGATCAAAACATGTCTTAAGTCCAACCTCCGTAATAGTAGTTACACCAGTAGTAACATCAGTAATGGTTGTCCAATCAGAACTAATCTCTGTAATATAATTCTGTAATGCTGTCTTAGTTGTAAGAACACCTGTAACAACTTCAGGTAATCCTTGTATATTTGATTCAGTACCTATACCTAATCCTAAATATTGTCTGCTCTGTGACCCTATCCATCTAGGGATACAACCTGCTTTGTTGGTGTTTGCACCACACTCACCAGAAAACCCAGTCTCAATACCTGCTAGGACTTCTGATGGTATTCTTCCGCCTTGTGTCAGACGATACTGAATAATTGGATAAGTCATTGTTGTTAATTGTTCCTACTGTATTTACCGTTAAAGAGATGTGAACCGAAGTGTCCAGTTTCTACCCAGGGAGCGCACCAGACCTTTCCACCTAGTTGTCTATAAGAATGACAAAGGAAATAATCCTCGGATAATAAATGGTTTGTATCTTTATTTATCTCTACACGAAAGTAATCATGTATTTCACAACCATCAGGTAGGGAGGCCCCACCATTAGTATATATGGGAGTATGGGGCTTCAAGGTTTCAAAAACATCCTTACGAATCATCATAAATGCATTGCCACCATGTTCTATCTCAAATGGTTCATTCTCATCAACCATATCAATGCCAGGAAGTTTATTGATGTTATATATACCACCTGTACGATGGATTTCATCTTCACCATTAATTGCTGCCTGACGTATTTCTTCCCAATTATATCCTTTAAGTGAGACAGGACCAACAATAAGTGATTTATCTGCTTGTATCATCCGCACCACATCTTCTGTGCGGAACTTCATATCAGCATCAATGAACAGTAAATGTGTTGCATCAGGTAGTTCCATAAAGTGATGAGCAATAGTATTTCTACCACGCTGTATCAAACTTTCATTACCAAGAAAAATAGTTGTCAGTTTAACATCTGATTTTTGTGCTGACTCACTTAGATTTAATAATGATTGTGTATATTCACTAGTACACATACCCCCATACATGGGAGTACCAATAACCAAATGCAAATTCATAATTACTCCTCAGTGGATGCTTTAAGTTTAGCGTATTCTGCGTCTGCCTGTGATGGTAGCATAGTCACTTGTTCTGCTTGTGTCAAGGATTTCTCATCAAGTATAGTAAATCCACGACTTGCTGCAAATCTTTCTGAACAATCTTGGAACTTGTCTGCACACTTCTCAAGCCATTCTACTGTCATCTCATGTGACGGTGCTTGGCCATTTGCAACCATCTCATTCTCTATCTTAAGATAGTTAAAGATCTCTGCCTGTGCATGTGATACATTAACACCAATATCAAATAGGTAAATGGAGTTACCCTCATCAATCACACCACCACGAGGTCGTGCAGAGTTCAATGCTTGCTTCAGCGCAGTCATTACATGGTAACGCTTCTCTTCTCTCTCATAATCTTCTTCTGTGATATGATCCTTACCAATGTGATCAAGAACAGAACGATATTGAGTCATCAAGAATGACATCTTACGAATAGCACCCTTTGCAGAGTTCTCAATATTACGATTGTTATTCATCAACTCAATCATTTCTATCTCATGCTCTGCACGATCTAAATCATCAGTATCAGCATCAATCTCTCTTTGCTTCTTAAGAATCTTTATCTCATTCTTCTTCATATTGATTTGTGCTTCTGCAAGAGCACTCTTTGTCCTTTCAATTGAAGCAAGAGTATGTTTAATACTTCTGATTGGTGTTAAATCAGTAATATCCAGTGTCACAGTCATCATTTGTGAGTGTGACTTATAGAAGTTATCACATGCTGCATTCGTTGCTGGCATGGTCTCTTCTATATGCTGCAACATCCCCTGATATTCTGGAGTTACAACCTTTAAATCTGATTTAAGTGTTTTAACTGATATTTCCGAACCTGGTGTAAGTTCAATTTCAGTAATTGCAGATGATTTCTCAGACATTATTATCAATAATTTATGACTGTCTTATTTAGTATAACACACCTAATGGGTTTTTACAACCTTTTATAAAGTACCCCCATTAGTATTAGAAGAAGTAGGAGCACTCCACCTCTCAACAGATAAATCACCAAAATCTACTGCATTTCCTTCTGTATTGGGATTTGTATAATCAATATGATTTTCTCCTCCACTATTAGCCCCACCACCATTACCCATCCATACTATTCTAGTAGGACTTGCAGCACTTCCTCCTTGAGTCTCCCACCTGTGTGCAGTGAGTTCTCCAAATCCCCTTGAATTACCTTTTGTTGCCCATAGAAAATAAGATATCTCATTTCTACCTGCCTCTGGTGCGCCTGGCGAATAACCACCAGCAAAAAATCCTCTCGTAACAGTACTTCCTGTCATTGCACCTGTATCATGTCTAGGCATTAAACCACCAAATTCCTGAGCATTTCCTGTTGTCGCTATAATTACATAATCCAATCTTCCATTTGAATCGTTCCATTTATGACCCACAGCCATAATTGGATTAGAAGTACCTTCACAATATTGATATCCTCCACCCAAATCACCAAAATCTACTGCATTTCCTGTTGATGCCATCGTCCAATAATCAATAGTATTCTTGGCAGCAGCAGCAGTTCCACCACCTATTCTTAACGCTCTTGTAGAAGAATTAGCCCCTGCTCCTATCCTTACTGCTTCAGTTAAATCACCACAATCAGTTGCATTTCCTGTTGATGCCCATGTTATATACTCAATCGTATTCACATATGATGGAGTTAATCCTCCAAAATAAAAACCTCTTGTAGCACTACCACATGCCATCCCAGACCTTGTTGCTGTAGTTAAATTACCAAAATCAGTGGCATTACCTGTTGTTGCAATGGTCACATAATCAATAACATCTGACTCTGGATAAGGAGCAGAAGCACCAGCACCACCAAAACATGCTCCACGACCACTACCATCTAAATCAGGAGTACTAACTGATATCTCATACCACTTCGTACCATTAAAGCACTCCATCTTATTGGAGTCTGTATTATATCTGATTGCTCCTGTTGGAACTTCTACTGGTATGATACTCATTCTGAAATACCTCCGTGACAATCAGACATAGCAGCACCACTAAACACAGTCTTCTCAGTTAAATCACCCCAATCAACTGCATTTCCTGTAGTTTCAATAGTAATCATTTGAATAATATTATTATAAGTCGCACCTGGAGCATTACCACCTGAAACTAGCATTCTTGTAGAAGAACAAGCTTGACCATTTGCAGGAGAAGTCACAGCAAGAACCAAATCACCAAAATCTGTTGCATTTCCTGTTGTTGCAATCGTTATATAACCTATTACATTAGTTTCATTTGTATCTCCACTAGCAGTATCCCCACCTGCATATACTCCTCTTGTAGAACTTGAACCAGTAGAGGGTCGTTTACCATTGGCTGTTGTATCACCAAAATCTGTTGCATTTCCTGTTGTTGCAATGGTTATATATTCCATTACATTAAGTCTAGCACTAGCAGGATTTATACCTTGAATAAAAACACCTCTTGTAGGAGAACTTAATGCACTAGTAGAATCAAGTGTTTGTGTTAAATCACCAAAATCTGTTGCATTTCCTGTTGATGCAATGGTTACATATTCCATTGCATTTAAATCACTTCCAACTGGAGATGTGGTACCACCACCATATACTGCTCTTGTATCATTTGCAAGAGCAGCAACTAATCTACGAGCACTTGATGCATTACCAAAATCTGTTGCATTTGATGTTGTTGCTATCGTTATATATTGTATTGTATCTGATAAGTTGGTTGGAGCCGTATCTCCACAAATAATTAATCCTCTAGTAGCATTTCCAGTTCCCGCATTACTATCCGCAGCCGCTAACATCTCACCAAAATCTGTAGTCTGTCCTCCAGATTGTATGGAAATATATTTAATCCATTGAGCTCTTGCAGGTTGAGCATCATAACCACCAGCAAATACTGCACGACCTCTATTACTCTGTGTCGTTGTTCCCTTTGGTAGGGTCATATAATTCAGACTATCAAAAGTTATATCTCCCTCGAAGACCGTTCCTTCTGTTCCAATTCCTGAGACTGTATCGACTTTAAGTATTGTCATTATAAACCTCCATGTCCATTAGATGCACTCCATCCAGAAGTACCACCAGCAGCAACTGTGTCACCAAAATCACATGCATTTCCTTGTGTTGCAATCTCTACATAATCACAAGTATTATTATTAGAACCACCAGATTGCAGACCACCCGCAAATACTCCACGAGTTGCTGATGATACTCCACCTCCACCACATCGTCTTCCCACAGTCAAATCACCAAAATCTAATGCATTTCCTTGAGTTTGAATTTGGAAATAGGATATATTATTAATATAACCAGGACTCCCACCAGCATAAAGTCCACGAGTTGCATTACTAAGAACCCCAGTAGGGAATTCAGAAGTATAAGGTAAATCACCAAAATCCATTGCATTCCCTGTTGATGCAATAGTTACAAACTGTATAGTATTAACTGCAGTAGAAGGACTTTCCCTACCACCACAAAAAACTCCACGAGTTGGACTTCCACATGCGTATTCATAACAACCAGTAAAAATTGAATCACCAAAATCATTCGCATTACCTGTTGATGCAATGGTTATATAATCCATCGTATTAGTGTTTGCTGGATTAATTCTTCCTACTGCAAATACACCTCTAGTTTCATTAGAAACTGCACCACATGGATTACTACCACCAGAATTATTTAAATCACCAAAATCAATTGCATTTCCTGTTTGAGAAAAAGTAAAATACTCAAGTATATTTGTATATGAAGGATTAGTATATCCCAATGCCATTACCATCCGAGTTCGACTAGAAACTGCACCAGATTCATATGTTGTATCAGATACATTACCAAAAGCAACTGCATTTCCTTGCGTCGAAATGGTTATATACTCAGAAGCACCACTAGCAACTTCACCAAGATTCCATATAGCACGAACCCCACCATTCAATGTAGGAACATTAGTCGCCATTTCCCACCACTGATCCTGAGCAAAAAACTCTAACTTCTGAGAATCAGTATTAAGTCTTATTGCACCTTGTGGTACTTCTACTGGTGGTTTTAGTGCCATGTAATTATACCTCTAACATATTTATGAGATGCCACCGTGGCTATCAGAACATGCATCCTCTTGGTACACTGCTCTGGTTAAATCACCAAAGTCTGCTGCATTACCTAATGTTGCAATAGTAGTATACTCTACACTATTAACAATAGTTGGTGTAGCTCCTGTCGCCCATAATCCACGAGTTCCGTTGGATGTACATCCTGGATTAGCTTGAGCAGCAGTCAAATCACCATAATCAGCTGCATTTCCTGTTGTTTGTATGGTTATATAATCAATAAAATTGGTTAAAGATGGAGTAGTACCACCACCTATTAATCCACGAGTAGAACTTGCTAAAGCACCAGGATCTCTTGATGCAGTTGTCATATCACCAAAATCAGCAGCATTTCCTGTTGATGCAATCGTCACATAATCCATTATATTAGAAACTGCCAAAGGAGAACCTGTGATACCACCACCAAATACTGCACGAGTAGTATCTGACATACCTTGAACTCCAGTAGCTGCTCTCGTTAGATCACCAAAATCTGTATCATTTCCTGTTGTTGCAATAGTTATATACTCTATTGAATTGTAAACCGTGTTTGGAGCAAATAAACCACCAGCAAATAATCCACGAGTATTATTACTACAACTTGCTTCTTGAGTATGTCCTTCAGCCTGATCACCAAAATCTGTTGAATTACTTGTAGTCGTAAAGGTGATATACTCCATTGTAATATTTGGAGATACACCTATTGCAAATACACCTCTAGTAGAAGAAGATACCGCAGCAAAAGCAATACTAACGGCACTCAAATCACCAAATTTAATTGCATTACCCATTGATTGTATCTGAACATAATCCATCACCTTATCATTACTTGGAGTTTCACCACTACCAAATACTCCACGACCTCTATTACTCTCTGCTGTTGTTCCTCCTGGTGGAACCATATATGAGAGAGTATCAAATTTTGTATTATCTTCAAATGTTGTTCCGTGATCTTCTCCTGCATCTGGAGTAAAGTGTGATGCTATTGGCCATGCATCGTTAACAGTACTTCTATATGGTACAAGATCTTTTCCTGTTGCCTCTTGAGTTATATCTCCAGGAGACTGATTGCAAAGAAGAACAGTATTGGCAGTCTTTTCTAATCTATTTGTTGGTGGTGTAAATGCTCCAGTATATATTCCATCTCCATTAATAACACGCAGATTTGACATATATCCACACATTATCTTCGAATCATAACTATGAGAACCATCTGCTCCAGTTAGTTGACCGCCAATAACAAGAGGATCTACTGTATTATTGTAAATAGAACCTGTAAAAGATGTATTACTACCAATAGACGTTCCATCAACATATATCGTACAAGTATTACCAATCCTTACACATGCTAAATGAACCCAAGTGTTTGGAGCAAAAGTATGAGCGTAATAAGTGCTACGATCATTACCACCACCTATACCATCAGTACTTCCAATGAAACCAAAAAGAGTAGTATCTCCATCATAATACATACCCCATGCTCTTCTATTGGTAGTATTATTCCATAAAGCAATAAAATTTTGGTCACCTGCACCACCTGTTGTGGGAGTCAAATCGCCAGCTGGATTCCACCAACATTCAATTGTAAAATCATTACTACCTAAAGCATAATCAGAATGATTTGGCGTTCTTAAATTCTGTGCTCTCTTATAATATACAGATCCAGTAATGGCATTTGCACCACCCAGTCCAGATACTCTATCAGCACGTAATATTCCCATTATCCTAAACCTCCGTGACCAGTAGATACACTACCAAATAAAGTTGCTCTTCCAGCAGAACCTATATCACCAAAATCTACTGCATTTCCTTCAGTCATTATGGTTATATAATCCATTGTATTAACTACAGAAGGACCTGGTGCTGATCTACCGCATGAAAATACTCCACGCACACAATCAGAACTTGTTGCAAGATCTCCTCTATCATCTGTTAGATCACCAAAATCTTGTGAATTTCCTTTTGTTGCAATTGTTACATACTCTATAACAGTATCATATGAACCACCAAATACTCCACGAATAGGATTTGATAATCCACCGTTTAACCACGAACCATCCTGAGATAAATCACCAAAATCTTGTGCATCTCCTAATGATGCAATGGTTATATATTGAATTGAATTATAACTGTTAGGATGATTATAACCACCACCTATTAATCCGCGAGTAGGAGACTGAGCACCAGCCAACCATTCCATACTAGCCGATAAATTACCAAAATCAACTGAATTTCCTGTTGATGCAATTGTATTATAGTCACATGTATCAGTAGTACCACCACCATCTGGAGAACCACCACACATAATAAAACGAGTTTGATTTGATATTCCCGTACCTTGAGAACTTTTTCGTGTTAAATCACCATAATCAATAGAATTTCCTGTTGATGACATTGTAATATAATCAATCACATTCGACCTATCTGGATCCGCACCACCAGCAAATAATCCACGGGTATTTGATGAACCAGAACCTCCTTCAGATTTTGCAGCACTTAAATCACCAAAATCAGTACCATTTGATGTTATTGGTATCGTTATATAAATGATCTCATTACTGTATGAAGGACCAGTATATCCATCAGCAAAGAAACCACGACAACCACCATCTAAGTTAGGATTAAATGTGTCAACCTGTAACCACTCCATCCCATTAAAAAACTCCAACTTCTGCATGTCAGAGTTGAAACGCATTGCTCCTAATGGTATGACGACTGGGGGTTTGCTCATGGTAGTATTCTCCTATTCATATTTATTAGATGCCACCGTGACTGTCAGAACAACCAGAACCTTCAGATGCAGTAACAGTCAAATCACCAAACATTGCTGCATTTCCTGTTGTTGCAATCTCTACAAAAGATATTGTCTTAATCTTTGTAGGAGTTGCACCACCAGCCCATACCCCACGAAGTGAATTAGAGGCACTCTGAGAATCTGCCTTTGTGTTTATTAAATCACCAAAATCTGTTGCATTACCTGTTGAAGCAATAGTTACATAATCTATTATATTATAAACAGTTGGAGAATTTGCTCCTCCACCAAATACACCACGGGTTGAACTAGCATTACCTTCAAGTTGATCTCTTGCTGTAGTCAAATTACCAAAATCAGTTGCATTTCCTGTTGATGCAATGGTTACATAATCAATAACATCACTCTGATCACCTGGTGATGAATCATAACCACCAGCAGATAATCCACGAGTAGTATTAGATGTGGCTGCCAAATATCTTCGTGCAAGACTTAAATTACCAAAATCTGCTGCATTACCTGTTGTTGCAATAGTTACATAATCAATGACATCGGTTGGGTTGGCACCAGGATCTGCTCTACCACCTACAAATAATCCACGAGTATCATTACCACAACCTGACAGACCTCTACGAATAACCGTCATGTCACCAAAATCTGTTGAATTACTTGTCGTTGAAATATTAAAATATTCTATCGTATTAATATTACCACTATTATATCCACCAGCAAATAAAGCACGAATTGATGATGCACAAGATCCATTACTACCTTCAACAGTATGAGTTAAATCACCAAAGTCTACTGCATATCCTCTTGTTTGTATTTCTACATACTCAACAACATTAGAAGCACTGGGGGAAGCACCAGTAGCAAATAAACCACGACCTCTACCTCTCTCTGATGAAATTCCTATTGGAAAATACATTACATTGGGTGTATTAATTACAATATCTCCATCAAATACTACACCAGCATCTGTAGATCCAATCCCGACTAGTTTGTTTGTACGTAAATTTGCCATGTTAGAAACCTCCTAGTCCACCATGAGAATTTGATGTCGCTCCAGTCATACCAATAGTAAACCAATAATCACCAAAATCTGTTGCATTTCCTGTTGATGCAATGGTTACATAATCCATAACATTAACATATGCACTTGGATCTTCTCCTGATCCAAATACTACACGAGTATTAGTTGATGCTCCAGCACAATAACTCCTCCTCACTGATAAATCTCCAAAATGTGTTACTTTCCCTGTTGAGGCATAAGTAAACCAATCTATAACCTTAGCACCTGGAGCAGGAGCTTGATACCCACCTCCAGCTAAACCTCTAGTTTGATTTCCACCAGCACCACAACCAACAAGTTTAGTAGTAAAATCACCAAAATCTGTTGCATCTCCTGTTGAGGTTATTAACACCGTAGTAATCTGAGCTGTAAATGTAGTACCTCCAGTTTGTCCACCAAACCAATAACCCCTAATCGGTGAGGAAGTTCCGTCACCACCACCTCTTGCTGATGGTAAGTTTCCAAAATCAATTGCATTTCCCTTGGTTGCAATTTCAAAATAATTTATTGTATCAGTTGTTCCTTTACCAGCACCTCCTACTAATCCACGAGTTGATGAAGAAAAAGAACCTAAAACAGCTACACTACCAGAACCAGGCCAATTCACACAATCACCAAAATCAACTGCATTTCCTTGTGATTCGATAGTTACATACTCAATACTATTAGTGATACCAGGAGTACCACCTGCTGAAAATACTCCGCGAGTCTTAGATGCACATCCACCAACACCAAATTTTCCACTTGATAAATCACCAAAATATTGGGTATTTCCTAATGTCATCAATTGACAATAGTTCATAATTTTAGATGGTTCAGAACTAGGAGCTACAGGACCAATATTAGTACTACCTCCAGCCCACACACCACGACCACTACTTCCCGTATCAATGTAAGAATTCACTGCTCTCCATTCCACACCAGTATAAAATTCAAGTGATCTTAGATTCTCATTAAATCTTGTGGTTCCTACTGTTGGTTTATCATCACTTATACCAGGAAGAGTAAAATTATTTGATACTGTTAAACTCTCTGGTCCACTAGCAAATGTTGTTCCTGATGATACTGTTACGCTCCCATCAATAATAATCTCACCAGATTGTGATCCTATCTTTGAACTTATATCTGTTAGTTGTTTTCCAAGTCTTGCTTTGCTGTCTAAAAATCCTTGATATTCAGAAAGAGTAGTAACACCTACAGTTCTAGCATCAGATGACTCAATCTCTCCTAATGCCTGAAGAGTATTATTAGGATTATCAGTTCCTATTCCAACTAGTTGGTTTTCTAGTTCAAAGAATGTTGCAATACCTATACGTACTTTTGCCATTTTAGAAACCTCCTAGTCCGCCATGAGAATCAGACGTTGCACTACAATTAGCAGCACCTATCATCAGATCACCAAAATTCACTGCATTTCCTGATGATTCAATAGTTACATAATCAATCACATTAGTAACACCTGCAGCATCTTCTCCTGCAACAAAGACACAACGAGTATTACTAGGAGCAGATCCAAATCCCGAACCACGAGCAACTGTTATATCACCAAAATACTGTGCATTTCCTTGTGATGCAAGAGTTATATATTGAATACTAGAGGGTACATAAAGTGGTGATCTTTCTCCACCAGCAAATATTCCTCTAACAGCATTTCCACCTCCAGCAATTCCGCGAGTCTTAAAAATTAAATCACCAAAATCATTTGCATTTCCCTTTGATGCAATAGTTAAATATTCTATTACCTCCGTAGTATCAGAAGGTGCTTCTCCACCAGCAAATATTCCTCTTACAGGTGAATTAGTAGCACCACCATAACCTCCAGCTGTAGTCATATCACCAAAATCAATTGCATCACCAAGAGTCTGCATTTCTACATAATCAATTGTATTAGTATAAGAAGGACCCTTTCCACCAGCCATAAGTAAACGAGTTGAACTACACATCCCATCCATACATTCTTTGGCAGTTCTTGTCATGTCACCAAAATCTATTCCATTACCTGCTGATGCAATAGTTACATACTCTATGGTGTTAAGAGTGGCTGGAGATGTTCTTCCACCAAAAAGCATTCCTCTAGTAGAAGAAGCACCTGATCGTCCTCCACCAGTTGTAGCATATCCATCCCCAAACTCTACTGCATTACCAAGTGTGGAAATTTCCAAAGAATCAATATGCAGTTTAAACCAATTCAATCCACGACCTCTTCTTGTTGTATTATCTACTTGTCTCCAAAAAGCACCATCCCAAAATTCAATAGTTGTAAGATCTCTATTATAAAAAAGTGACCCTGGTTGTGGTGCTATTGGTCTATCACTTGTAAATCCAACAGGAGGAGTAAATGTAGTATATACTTTCAGACTATTGACACTACCCTGACCAGTTGTTGCACCAGTCGAAACAATCATTGTAAGACCAGATCCTACAACCACCTCACCTGATAATGTTCCACTCTCTCCACTATCAATAACGACATTACTTGTATATGACGTTTTATTTCTATTAAAACCACTATAAGATGAAAGTGTAGCAATACCTGCTACAACTAAAGTTTTACCTGTTGTTCCACCAACAACTTCCAACGTCTCTGATGCATTGGACGTTCCTATACCAACCTTCGTATTATCTAGTGAGAAATCTCCTAAGTAATTAAAACGTTTAGTAGCCATCTTAGAAACCTCCTAATCCGCCATGACAATTCGACAGTGCCTGTGAATTATATCCTGCCATAGATAAATCACCAAATGAAGTTACTTCTCCCAATGTTGCAAACTGTATCATGAAAATAGTTTTACCAGCAGCCGGTCCCTCTTTACCTGAAATCATAAATCTTGTCTGTGATGCACAAGCTCCTCCAGCAGCAAGTGAAGTAGTCAATTCAGTAAAAGCTTGTGCATTTCCTTGTGTTGCAATCGTTACATAATCCACTGTTGTTCCATCTGGTCCAAATATTCCACGAGTATTATTAGAAGCACTCCCCTCCTTAGGAGTTCTGCCCTTACTTAAATAGCCAAAATCAACTGCATTTCCCTTAGATGCAATGGTTATATATGCTATTGTATTGGAAGTGGAACTTGGATTCTCCTGAGAGAATACTCCACGAGTTGGTGATTGAACACATGATGAAATACAATCTATTTGCGTATCACCAAAATCAACTGCATTACCTAATGTTGATATCTCTACATAATCAATTTCATTTTGATAAACAAGTCCAGGTGTTGATTCATATCCACCAGGTTGTACTGCACGAGTTGAAGATGCTAATGCATGAGTATTACCCCTTGCTGCAGTCAAATCACCAAAATCTATTGCATCTCCCTGTGCAGGAACTGTTATATATTGAATTGTATTAACCACACCAGGAGCAGAACCACCCATAACTAATCCACGAGTTGTCCCTGCAGTACCGCCTCCACTTCTAGTCCCTGCTAATAAGTCACCAAAATATTGAGTTTCTCCTGCTGTTGTAAAATGCTTAAATTGAATATGAGCATAGACACCAGATGGATCCTGATTTCCAGCCCATACCGCACGACCACCACCACTACCATTAACAGTAAATTGTCTCCAATCTACTCCATTATAAAATTCAAGTGTATTTAAATCTGTATTAAACCTAACCGTTCCTTCTACGGGTGCTTCTGGTCTATCTTCTGTACCACCAGTTGGAGGAGAGAAATGAGTTCCTATACTTACACTCTCATCAGTTCCAACAGTAAGAGTTGATCCAATTCCACTAAGTGTTAATGTATTCCCCAATCCTACAACAATATCTCCCGATGTATTATATTCATCCGTTAAAGTCTTTTCATGAGAAAATTCTCCACTCTCCGCAGAAAATCCACCATATCTAATAAAAGTAGATACACCAGTTACATCTAAATCTGTTGATTGTAATATTCCTTTAACCTTCAGATTACCCTGACCAGTAGCATCGGTTCCAACACCAACACCACCATTCTCTGCTAGACTAAAAGAACCAATTCCTATGCGGTAAGTTGCCATATTATCTTACTCCTACGCGGAATCGGCCATAGTGTCAATCTTCGCTGAGCACGTTGCAACACCAGCACTATTCATTGTTACTTGCAGTTCTGCATTCGAACCAACAATAGCACCACTTACTGTTCCAAGCATCGACCCTGTAGCAACAGCAACTTGTTCTACCACTGTTACGGTTGTTCCATCATGAATCATTAGATATTTACCTGCCTGTGATGCTCCTGTTGCATCGTTTATTAAGAAGTTAACACTAGCAGAACGATATGTTGCAACTGCAAATGATGCTGCAAATCCAACTGTACTTGTTGTACTTACAATACCACTAACTTGAGAGACTCCACCGCCTCCACCTATTGCACCCCACTCATCAGTATATCCTTCAAAGGCCCCATCTGTCGTATTATATCTAAAATCACCTGCAGCTGCAGATCCTGGCCTCTGAGCAGTCGTACCTTTTGTTATACCAATTACACCAGTACCACCAAAATCAGCTCCATCGGCTGTGGTTTCAAACATCTTGGTGCCATTATGATATAAATCAATGGCCCCACCATCAGTAGCTACCAACATGGCTGCATTATCAGCCACATTGTACATCGTTATTTTACTACCGTTTAATGCTAAGTTACCTGTCCCAGTATCAAAAATTCGGCTATGGGAACCGTCATGGTATATCTGAAGATCAGACGATATACCTAATGTTAATCTGTTTATATTTGCAGCACTACTATCACCAATTTTCCAATTACTATCAGCACCCCCACTACCAAAAATTGATCTACAACTAATAACACCAACAGATAACTTACCCGTATTAGCAACTGTTACAGTATCATTAACTGCAGTCGTGCCAATACCTACGCCAGGAAGAAAACTAAACCCGCCTTGATCGGTAAAAGTGAGGGTATTAATACCACTCCTCGCTTTTATTCTATCGACTCTAATTTCAGCCATTCGGGTTCACTCTCCCCCTATTTTGTACTATTTATAGTTGTCATAATTAATCTGCTGCATCTGGAGTATTTCCAGCAGCTAACCACTCTTGATACTTACGATAATCTCTATTCTCAGTATCTATAGGTATCCAAGCACCATCTGATGTCCTTAGAATATGGTTTTTATCTTGGTCTGTAATACCCGCAAGAGTATGTTTTCCCAATAGTTTGTAATCAGCCATAGTTAGATCTCCGCATCCATTGTTAAATCTCTATAGAAATACCAGTTACCTGCAGCGGTAGCAGTCTGGTAGAAACCTAGACCCCATTCCTTCTTGACATGGACACTAGGAACATCCCCTATTGAAGTAATATTTCCACCTTGAGCAGTATTTTGTGCAACTGTATAACTAGCGTTTCTCATTTGAGTCATAAAGGTCGCTGAACCTCCTACGTGCTGACTACTATCAACATAACTTTGATTAGCAGAATGCATAAATTGATAATATCGTTGACACCTTCTCAATTCATCAGCATAACTACGGTGCTCAAACGGTGTAGCTACTGGGCCGACTTCAAGCTGAACTCCTGTTAACTCAATATCAGAATCATTAGTTGTATACCAAGTAGATGTATTGTCTGGTGTTCTAGTGCCATCGTCATTATTGATCCAAGTATTTAACGCTCTTCCTGAATGTGTAAGATTTGTTCCAGCGAAAGCATATAAAATAACCTGAAAACCTAGTGAAGTATTATAATCAAATTGTAAACTTGAATCACCAGGAATTGTCTTAGTTATATATGTCCACGCATCAGCTGTTAATGAACCAGTTTCAAAATCGTAAGCTCTTTGTGTACCGTCTATACTTCTTACATATCCATAGTAGTTCTGTGCAACACTAGCTTTAATCCAGAAAGAAAGAGTTATATAACTAGAACTTGATGTATAATTCCAACCCGAATTAGCTATATCCTGAGCTTCAAATTCATAAAAAATAGCAATTGAATCAGCAGCTCCTGCTCCACTAGTCTGGTTACCATTGGTTATTTGAAAAGAATGTCTAAACCCTTTTGCCCAAGGTCCAGTATCACCGGAAGTTAAAGTGTGATGAGCTTGTGTTGGTGCCTCATCTGTTCCGTCATACAAACATTGAAATCTATCAACAGTTCCAAATCCATCAGTTGTAGCACTTGAACCACGTTGAGCCACATTCATGGCCCCATTAATTATTAAATTTCTATGACCTAATTGTCCTGCTGTTGTTACAAATGTTGTTGCAGTTACAATACCACTTACCGTAGCATCACCTGTCACATCTAATGCAGCAGTAGGAACAACCGTATTAATACCAACATTAGAAGTACTATAATCAACAAAGAAAGTAGAAACACCAACTGCAAAATCACTATCTGTTATTTCCGTTCCCGCAATACCTGTTAATGCACTCCCATCTCCAACATAACTTGTAGCGGTTACAATACCAGAGAAGGTTGCATTTCCATTTGCTGAAATTGTAGCAGCAGTTCCGACATTAAATGGACCTGTCTGTAAATCCGCTGCTTTAGCAGTTGTAACGCCAGAAAAAGTTGCATTACCATTAGTTGAAATTGTAGCAGCAGCAGCAACTTTAACACCACCATTAGCAGTTACAATTCCAGCCGCAGCAATATTACCCGTATCACTTATACTTGCACCCGTTGAAACCTTTATACCAGAAAAGGTACTAATTCCAGTATCAGCAACAATCTCTCTTAATAAACTTCCATCAGATTTATGAATAGACAGCGACTCATTAGCTGCTACCGTAATGGAATTAATTCCCGATATACTATTTGGCTGAATTACAGTCATGTGGGTTCACTCTCCCCCTTTATCGTTTTACTATTTAGCATTAGACCACGGCCCAATTTCCATCAACGGTCATCGTTCCATTAACAGTTACTGGTCCTGCCATCAATCCATTAAATGCCGTACCAATATAATGAGAATCATTTAATTCATTATCAAAGACTACCATACCATTAGAAATGTATGCTCCTCTGAATGAGGCACCAATACCACTACTTGCACCTTTTTCACCACCTTGGAGGGCAGTGACTGCCATACCTACAGTACCAACACCAATTGATTTGGTCGTTGCAATACCAGAACTACTATATGCTGACCATGTTCCTGCAGCACCAGCAGATCCACCACTTCCACCTTCAATTACAACAGTAGCAATTCCGAGGGTGTCATTGTAGCGAACCATGCTAACACCAGAACCCACGAAACTGAGCATGGTATATCCAAACCCAACAAGATCTAATCCAAGAGTTCCTGAACCAGTACTACCAATACCAATACCAATACCACCACCTTCAAATTGAGCAGCAGTTACAATTCCAGAGAATGTAGCATTACCATTAGCAAATACGGTAGCAGAGGTACCAACTTCACCAAAATCTACTCTACTTCTAAAGGTAGAGATACCAGTAACACCCAGACCTAAATTACCAATCTGTAATGTCTCAGCAGTTGCAATGCCAGTAACAGCAAGAGTAGCAACTGTAGCAACCCCTGATATGTTTAGATTTCTACCAGTTACCTCATCATATACAATATCACCAGTAACATTTAAGTTACCACCAACTGTTACAATACCAGCAAATGCAGCATTACCATTACTTTGAATAGTAGATAATGAACCAACTAAAATGCCGTCTGCAGTGGTTCTCAGCTTCTCCGAATCATCATAAAATAGAGTAACACCTGCACCAACACTTCCATAGATAAATGACTCACTACCAGTTACACTTCTAAGGTTAAGAGTATCAGAATCTATTAATAATTCACCAGTAGCATTGCTAATAATACTATTAGAATTATCATGATATAAAGTTAAGTCTCCTTGATCTCCAAATACCAACTTAGCATTGTTATTAAATGTCGATACACCAGAAGTAACATATAATCTATCAGAGAATGTGGTTATACCCGTTATATTCAGGCCACCACTCGTAGTTTCTAGCTTCTCCGAATTATTAAAATATAGTTTTACTGTACCATTCGCTTCGGCATATACACTTTCCTTATCATTTGTTTTTAAATGTATATTACTACCAGATGAAACATATAAAGTATTGTCGCCATTCCTCAACCATGTATTAGTCGCATCATGGAGAATGGAGAAGTCAGAACCAGTACCAACCCGAATAGCAGCATTATCAGTTAAGACTAATGCATTCTCAGATTGATCCCATGTTACTGAAGTAGTAAATCCTGACTTATAGAAATCTACATCATTCTCAAAAGTACCAACACCAGAAACTCTGAATCCACTCTCAAATGTTGAGAACCCAACAAAAGTTGATAAACCAGTTACTTCAAGGTCATCAAATATATTCGGACCCGATGCAATAGCTGACTCAATTGTTGCAGTTGTTGTTGAGTCAAGTGATGCAATATTCTTGAGTTGGAAATTCCTATCAAGTACTGCAGTTGCACCAATACTTAATGATTGAGCAGTAGCAATTCCTGATACATTAATACTACCACCAATACTTACATTATCAGCAACAGTAAATACTCCACTACCAAAGGTTAAATTACCATTATCTTCTAACTCTCCTCCTGTTCCTGCAATTACTAACCGAGTAGATGTTAAATCCGTTACCTTTGCAGTTCTAGCAGTTATTCCTCCTTGACCTAATATTTCTCCTTCAAATGTAGATATACCAGTTACACTTAATGCACCCGAAGTACTATTAGCAACACCAATCGTAGCAATACCTGTTACAGTCAGGTCTGTTGCACCAATACCTCCTCGACCACCTGCTCCTCTACCTACATGCAGATCGTATCCAGGTATGGTAGTGCCGACACCAACCATGTTGAGAGTACTATCACCAACAAGTAAATTGGTGTTTACCTCAACGCCATTCTTGATGACAAAATTCTTATTAATTGCCATTCGGGTTCACTCTCCCCCTATTTTTTATTATTTATGTTATCACTATCTCAACTGTGGTCCATTCGCCCATCCAACTAGTGCAAATCTCTTACCCCAAGTAACTGGCCATACTTTATGAGGTACTTTAGAATCAAACACCAATACTCTACCCGCATACTTCTCCATCATCACCAAATGATTGCCATAATCAACTAATTGCAATTCTCCTCCCTCATACTTATCAGGATAGGTTAATTGTATGGTCATGCTCAACTTTCTTACCAATCCTCTCCGTGGAGCAACTCCATAATCAACATGCCAATTATACTCTCCTCCCACATGATATTTAATCAATTGAAATTCAAATAAATTCTTCAAGTCATATTTGTAATACTTTTTATTAATTAAATTAAAAAATTTCTTACCTATACGACATAGGGGAGTTGATTGTTTTGGATAATGTATTTCACACGATCTATACACATCATACTTCTTATCGTCCTGACCATCATAATAATCAAACTCATTATGTTTATAATCACTATCCGATAATTGTGAGATGTAATCATGTATTTCTTTCAGGTCCTCATTATTTAATTGTTCATAATAATAAGGATTCACAAATTCATGTTTCATTCAAGGTAGTTCAATAATTGCTGCTGAGAAGTTTTGTACACCACCACCCTGTTGGGCCTGTGTAATTGTTACTGCACCATTTGTATATCCACTTCCACCTCCACCACCTGAGGAAGAATCTCCTCCTGCATTACCACCATAAGAACCAGATCCTCCACCCCCAACCCATGTACCACTTACATTACTTCCACTATTTCCACCATTAGTCCGATATCCATTCCAGCCCGAAGCAGATGATCGATCATCTGCTGCCTTATATCCTCTTGTAATAGAAGTAGTAGATGTTACCATATTTCCTTGATATGTACGGAATTTCTGTGATCCCATATCAGAACAAGGAGAATAACCTTGATTAGACCAATAAACTCCTGATGTGCAAGATTCTACCTTACCACCTGTAGTTCCTGATGCCTGTAAACCAGCACCAGGTAATGTTCCAGTAGATACATTAACTCCACCAGTACCACCATTTCCACCAGTACCATTAGCACCTGGATATCCTGCTCCACCTCCGTCACCTCCATTTCCACCATACCATCCAGAAGCTCCTCCACCACCACAGGCAACTAAAAGAACTCCTTTCTCATAGAAATATGCACCAGGTCCACCTCTACCTAAAGAAGCAGTCCCACCTTCATCAGTATTATATCCAAATTTAAATGTGTATTCTACATTTTGCAATAAAGTATATGTAAACGCAGTTAATCCTCCCTCACCACCACTATTGCCATTAAAATCATCACCAGACCCACCAACCATTGTTATTTTGACATTAATATTTTCATCAGGTGGAAAAACTGTAATAGTACGATTAGGAGTAACCGTAGTAGCACCCACATTAAGAGAACTTAAAAATAAATTTTGATTACTTGTACCACCACTATAATTCATCCAATCTCTAGTAATCTCATAATTTAATTGAGAAATTTGTTGATTGGTGGCACTAATTGTTTCAAAATCTACAGTCTTAGTATAAATGGCAGAATTAGCTCTCGTAACAGGTAAAGAAGCATCAGTTTCTTTATTAACAGCAACAGGATGAGTTAATTTACATCTTACAGTTTGGATCCCAACCCTATCTGATTTAAGAGTTAATGTCTCACTAGTAGCACCAGTGATAATTGTATTTGTAGTAACTGAAGTACCACCTGATTGAGTTGAAGAAGTGTATTTAACTTTTACATAGGGATCTGTAGAAGTATTACTACTATTAGCAACTAATCCAGCAACTTGATTGTTGTAGGCACTTTGTCCTCCTCCACCTCCTCCTGCGGCTCCCATTAAACTATCCTCCTAATTTTCTGTAAGATCCTCATTGTTAAATGTGATAATTTCTTACGTGTAGTGGAATCATCAGCACACAGCATATAGATCCACAATCTATTTAATAGTTTAACATTAACCTTACCTAAAAGTCTATTAACAAGGAAAGATCCATGCAATAACTCTGGTTTTTCACCTGTGTAATAACTCATCAAATCCATTACACCCTCTTGATCAAGCAACCCTTGCTTATAACAATTCACCATCCATCCACCATCAAACATAATGGAATGAGTTCCATAACCATTAACAATATAAGTTCCATCACCAGATACCCACAAGTTATAAAGTTCGGTATCTCCAATCGAATGAATTACAGTTGATTCAGGTGCATTTTCACACTTCAAATATTCTAGCCATGGATAAACAGGATGAGTTACAAGAACCCATTTCCCATCCACTTCCAACATATGATTAGAAGTAGCAAATGGTTCACCACCTTTAACAGGTGTATATAATTTACCCACTTTAGTTCCTGAAGGAAACTTCTCAACAAAAACAACTTCATTTGCTTCTGTCTTATCCTTATTCATAACATACTCACCAACTTTAACTTGAGAAATTGGTTTTTCTGTTAAATCTCCACCCATCAATACTAGAGTATTGGGAATAAAGCACCCGTCATCATCATCTGGTGGAGGTGGTGGGGGTGGTGGTGGAGGAGGTGGAGGTGGAGGATTATCCTGTCCCGCAGATCCAGCAGAGCCAGGGCGATAACCATTACCGCCGCCGCCTCCGCCGCCTCCATCACTACCTTGTGAACCACCTCTAGTTCCACCATTACCAGCATTACTCCATCCACTCAACCCACCACCTACACTTTGCCAATTTCCTGCATTACTTCCACTATTTCCGTTAACATTCCAGGATCCACCTCCTCCTCCACCGCCGCCACCAGCGACTAAAATGTAAGATGAGGTAATACTATCATATACATAACTTCCTGATCCACCTGCGCCGCCTCCACCAGAGTTACCTCCAGTTCCTCCATTACCAGCTTCTGAACCACCAATTGTACTACCGCCACCAGAACCACCATTATTTCCACCCTTCTGACCTGGATAAATGGTTAAAGTTCTTCCACCATCAGGTAAAGTAAACTTACCATATCTTCCTTTTCCAGCTGATCCACCAGATCCATTAGAATCACTACCACCATAACCACCTTGTCCACCAGCAATTTCAATTGTTATATCCGTAGCATCATCAGGAATAACTAAAATATGACTTCCTGGAGGAGTATAAGTATAATCAAAATCTGTTACAGATGATTGAGTTTGTCTTGTTCCATTACTTACATCACTCCCACCTATTTGCCACTGATAAGAAATAGCACCTTGACTGCTATCTGTTAATCCACCAACCACATTGAATGTTGCAGTATTATTGACAATTGCCGTCTGAGTACTAGGTCCCGTAGTAACCGACATCTCAGGTAATACTGTGAGAGTTGCTCTTTCTGAATATATTGGGTCATTAATAGCATTAGGAGTAGATCTTGCTGTTCCTACAGTAATAGGATCAGTCGTTCCATATGCTGATGGAGTAACATCCATCTTAGCATAATATTGTTTTCCACTATCATCAGGACTTTCTGCATACTTAATTTGTAAAGTACCAGAAGTCTCTCCTGTATATGTTGTAGAAGGTCCTAACTTGCCATCAGTAATCTCATACCACTGATATGCAACTGTCCCTGTATTCGTAGCATAAGCAGTTGCTAATCCAGTAGGAAAACTTGCCGTTGCAGTTGCCGTAAACGATTGCCATCCCTTATCCTCTTCGGCAGTGTCACCAAAGGGCCAAATATTTGCAGATGAAGGATTGGTAGAGGTAGAGATAGTTGGACCATTAATGTCTAAAGTATTCTCTCTCTCATTCCAAATGTTCATACTCATGCGAAGTTCTGTCCTCCTACGATACCGAATAGACTACTACATCCATCGATGCTCTTAAATGAATAGATATCTGTCTTATTAGCAGTCTGAGTAACTACTGGGAGAACTCCACCACCAGGCCAGAATACCGTCAGTGCAGCACCAGCAGATGTCTTAAAGGTATCTATACCAACAGAATACCCCGTTCCATTCTGCGTAATCTTAATAGTAAATGCGGTTGATTCATCAGGAGGATTCAACACAGTAAATTGACTTACTGCCTCATCAACTAATAAGTTAAATGTCTGACCATGATCAAGATCGATATTAACGTTTCCGCTAGAAATATCAAGTTCTTGAACATTCTCATGCATTGACTTAATTCTTAGTCTTCCATCAATGTCAACCTTAGATCTTGGTGTTGCAGTTCCAAATCCAATATAAGAAGCAGATGTGGTCTGAATAGCAGTTCCACTACTTCCAACAACTAATGTAGTAGATGTAGTTACACCAGCATATATCAATCCTCCAGTATCATATAACTGGTAACTACCATCCATATTCCTCAATCTACCCGATGACATATCAATATCACCAGAAGTTATAGTTCCAATAAAGGTTGAACGGTTATGAACATAAAGGTCAGTATGAGCATATCCCAAAGTAGTAATATACTTACTAGGATCCATACCTAATTCAAGGTTATAAGTTGGAATCGAAGTTCCAATACCAACCCTTGAATTTAATACATCTCCACCACCATATGCGTAAACACCCGTATTACCTGCACCAGCATAAGTAACCTGAACAGGAGTCCATCCAGTAGCAGATGCATTAATATTGGTTATATTTGCACCAGATCCACTGAACTGTGTAGCAGTAATAACACCAACATAATTAATATTACCCTTAATGTTAGTGTCACCTTCTACCCATAATTTCTTACCATTGGCAGTAGTTCCAATACCAACACCATCATTATCAACATTAAAGAGACTTGCGCCAGCTCCTACACGTAAAGTATTAGTACCAACAGTTGTAGTCCCAACACCTACCTGATCAAATAGGTAGATATTAGATTCTTTGGAAAGACTGACATTGCCAAATCTCTTCCAATCTTTATTTGCTGTATAAACCCAACCAAGATACTTACCATGTTCTGGGTTCTCATAGTAAACAACATCACCAGGAGTTCCTGCAGTGGTTGGAGTAGCAATTCCAACAGTATACTTTCTAGAAACTGTTGAATCCCCCTGAATATAAACAGAGTTTGCTTCAATACCATTGGAAGCAGTCGATGTTACCTTATTACTAAAGACAACAGGACCAGTAAATTCGGAAATTGCCTTACCTTCATCTCCACCATCTACGCGAATAGATTGTGTAAATGTACCATCAGTTGCTTTAACAAGGTTAATTCCAGCTTTATTTGAAATATCTTCACCAGTTACAGTACGAAGTGGGGTATCAAATACTTCCTCACGACCAGTAACCGTACTTAATTTCTTATTACCTGCATAAGAAATACCACGATCATTCATACCTGTGAAGTAGTTAACTCCACCATTCTTTCTAGTTGACTGAGCAAGTAACTCTTCAACATCCGATATATCTCTATCTTGCTTATCAGGAAGTGCCGTAGAATAGTTACCAGGACCGTATCCAACATACTCCCATGTATGTCCAGATGCTCTGTTAATAGAGTGTCTTCTTAATTCAACAGCATATGGTTTAATCCTACGAACCAATGATCCTGTAGAGTGAGTGGTTGCTCTAGTTCCAAGAACTGCACGGAAAACACTTAATGGGTTAGTTGCGGGGTTAGCAGGTGTACCTTTGATTCTAACAATTTCATTATCAATTGCTAGATAATCACCAATTTCTATTCCCAAAGTACTAACATCAGTCAATCTAACTTCAGTAGTAACAGCATCAGCAATAGCAGCAGAAAGAGTAGTGGTTATACCAGCATATGTTGGAACCATTCTACCATTCAAACTCTCATCCTCTAAGGTAGGAGTACCACTATTAGAAGTAACACCTTCACGTAAAGCAAACATTGAGGAAGCAGCTGCCACTGTTGCATCAGTCTTACCAATACCAATGTTCAATATAAAGTTGTTAAGGTCTACATTCTGCTTAACAATAAAGTCTCCATCCCAAGCAGCAATTGTACCACCAATACCCGTAGAAAGTTTAACCTTAGCATTTGCTTTCAAACCATGAGTATTAGTTGTTGTAACAGTTGCCAATCCACTTGTAGTATTATAAGCAATATTGCTAACTACAATAGATTCACCAGTTAAAGCAGAAGACGCTGTATCTAATGGAACTGTTCCAATACCTGTTGTTGTTACACCCGTAATAGCATTATCACTATAGACAGTGAAACTCTTCGCAAATCCAGGATCAACCGTTGTGATTCTATAAACACTATTATATTGGTTATAAGTGTCAGAAGTAACCCCAGAGATTCTAATTACATCTCCAACGTTATCATAAACTTCAGTAACTTGTATAACAGCTTCAGTATGTCCAGTGGTTCCTGTTGTAGCAATACCAACAACTGCCAATGTATTACCTACACCATAAGCACTACCACCATCCATAATCAGAATGCTAATAATACCACCTGTAGCATCTACACCAACTTTTGCACTAGCATTCTCACCAGTAACAGATGATCCAAATGCAACTAACTTAGCATTGTAGTAATCAGCATCAACACCTGTACCATACTGTGTTCCGCTACTTGCAATACTTACCTTAGTAATTCTATTCAGACCATGATCAATACTGGTATGAATAATATGACTGGTTCCAGCCACACTAGTATTAATATCCGTTAATCCAACACCAACATCTATATCATCAAAAAACTTATTAAGTGTTTCCTTAGTAAGACTCTTCTCAACATTATCTACAACAACCTGACCAATAGGAGAGGAAACAGCATAAGATATCGCAGGATCTGGATCAGAAACTGGGGTATCTCTATTTGTCTGAGGATAGAGATTAGTAATAGGTTGAGTAAACTTATCTCCAGTAAATGGACTTACAACAGGTGCGTTAGATGAGTTTAATATTGTTAGATAGTAAATACCATCCTGCTCTCCTTGAATATACTTCTGAATCTCTTGAGTATCTTGAAGGAAATAGGTAGTTTTATAATCCTTTCTCTTAAAATATGGAAGATCAGTATTCCTTGTAAGAGTATCATTCTCAAAGGCTCCAGGGCTAGTAGAAATACCAACAGTAAATTCTCTTGCACTAGTAATACCACTAACATAGAATGTACCATTATATCCAGAGTTACCTGCACCTGTGGTATTAACACCACTCTTAATATTAACAAGTTGTACTCTCGAATTTACAGAAAGATCATGAGGAAGTTCTGTAAGAATATTTGCTACACTGGAAGACCAATTAGCATTAGCAATAAATCTAAAGTTTCTTTGTTGATTAACATTGCTAAGAGATCCTGATCCAAAATAAGTCTCAATCTCAGAATTAGTTGATCCAATAGAAGTATTAGATTCCTGTAGAATGAATCCATCAATAGGTGGTCTTGCAACAGAACCTCCACTTGATGCAGGAATTATATATCTTAATCTATATGAAGTATCATCTGCATTTCTATTATCAGACTTTCTCTTGATGTATGATCTTGGAGTAGCAGCTCCTAAAGCAGTTGTACCTAAACCAACAACAACATCAGGTTGAATCGCATTGTCAGTCGAAGCAGTAGATACCTTAATATACCACTGAGATTCGGTAGAATCCCACTGAATTGGGTGACCAATCTCACCAGAATTCTTATCAGATACTCTACTTACAACTTTAAGGGAACCACCAAGGTTATTAATCGTTAAAGCAGAAGCATTTTTAGCATCTGTTTCAGTCTTAGCAAGTTTAACATCCTTTGTAGTTGTTAATCCACTACTACTATTACTACTTGTAATGACAAAATAGACAGTATTCGCATCTAAACCGTCAGGAAGTCGTCCATTATCACTTAAAACCCTAACCGATTCTGCGTTTGCAAAGGTATGATTCTCAGTTAATGTAATAATATTACTTGTTATGCTATTAATACCAGCAGAACTTCTATCAATCTTAAATAATTTCTCAGAACTGGATTGTGATTCTGGCATCACAATTCTAGACTTATACTCAGTTGGAGTACCAGCTGAATTAGGAACTAGAACTACCAGATCATCTAAATCTCTTGCACCAACTCTATATCCTTCCAATACGTTTTCTGGAGGAGCATCAAAGTTAGACTGATCATAAAGATATAACCTTTCATTTGTAGTAGCAATACCTACAGTTGTTCCAATATCAATTGCATTAAACTCAATTGCATTTTCTGTAATAGGAATCTGCTTAGGTGGAATAACATGAGTGACATATCCCAAATCATCTTGAGAGAATGCAGTATCCCTAAATCCAACTGCACTCAATGATTGAGCACCAAAGTTGGAGTTAGAGTTTGTAATAGATTGGTCACCACCAGTATCAGATACAAAATGGTTTGCATAACCAATAGCAAAGATAGAAACTAACTGAAGAACTGCATTATTATCACACTTAATATGATAGTTTGCATAAGTGGGTTTAAATACAGCTCGTGAATTTGTACTTAAATTCTCATTTCCTGGAACTGTACTATCATCATATACACCAGTTGTAGAATTATATAAGATGAATGCATTATCATCCTTCTGTAGACCAATACCTGTAAACTGAGCAACAACCATTGATTTGAAACCAGTGGCATTAGCACCATTTGCATAAAGTCCACACATACCATAAACCGATCTCAAAGAACAGTTAAAGATATAAGGTGAAGATGATGTAACAGTATCAGATTGAAGTGCTACAGTTGATCCAGTAACCGATGGAAGAGCATTAACAGGAGCATTCTGTACTTCATATTTAAAGATAGTAGAAGATGTTCTTTCACTAACTACGTATTGTCCATTATATCCACCAGCAGTAAGTCCTGCAATTCTAATTGGAGTATCTACATCCAATCCAGTAACAGCACTGGTAGTTGTAACCGTAATAATATTGGTTGATGTAGTTCCATCTCCTGCTTTAATACTTGAAATTCCAACAGATTTACCAGTTGAACCAACAATACGATATTCATCAACTTTAGGTTGAATATCTACACCACTTGAAGGATAATCTGGTTGAATCTCCCTACCACTAGCAGTACCATATACGAGGCCTACTTTCTCATAATACATCTGTAGGTCAGTACGATCTGTGCCGTAAGTTAAGAAAGCATCCTTAATATCTACATTATTAACACCATCAGCATACTCAAAAGTAGTAAGTTTATGGTGAGAAAAATTAGGAAGAAAAGTATTTGCAGTATAATCTACATATGCATCCCCATTAGGATCAGCATCAAATACAGAGAATTGCCAGAAATAACACTCACCAGTTACGCGGAAGAGTGCAGATCGTTCAATATTTGTATTTGTTGGAGAAGGAACATATTTTGGTCTTATCTTTGTCTTTCTTAAATCTAAACCTACAATAGAAGTACCACGAGGAACAATTACACCACCATGAACACTATTAAGTTTATAAAGTGCATTATTTGCGTTATTTAAATCAAATACTGTTGTTAAGTCCCATGCAGAAAAATCAGTCGATTCTGTACCATCTCTTAAAGTATAACTTGCACTTCCACTATCATCTGTAGGAATCCAACCAGGTCTATTATCTACTGCATGTTCACCAGGATACAATAAGATTGTGGTTTTACCGAAACGGTCATTATCCAAACCACGCTGATATGAAAATCTTGATGCTTCAATAAGAGCCCTTTGAATAGTCTTAAAAGGACGGGTTAATGAATTTCCTTTATTGTCGATACTATCTGTAGAGTCCAGATCATTTGGACTGACATACAGGATATTACCTCGCGCATTTTTAAGAAAATTCTCTAATCTTGAGAGACCCATGTTATTTTCCAGGCTATATAATCCGTTATGGATTATTTATCATTCTATATAGGAGCACTTTTACCGTGCCATATCATTAGCATAATGAGATCTCTCACCATCTGCCAAAACATAATGAAAGAAAACCTGATGATAATATAAATCCTCTTTTTCTACAGCTCTAAACCACTTCTTCTCATATTCTCTTGGTAACGGTTCTCTCCAATGAAGTTGTTCACATCCCTTATAAATTATTGCATCTCCTTCCTCAAGTTGTAGTGAATGATCTTCACCATTTACCGTCTTAATCCAAATAGGCCATAAATTTTTACAATTACTACTAATATGCATAGTAACTGAAATTTCACATGCATCCCGATCAATATGACGAGTTAATTCTTGTCCAGGAAGATAAAAGCGATCATAATAATAGGTATTATAAAGTTTACGACCAATAATTTTTTCTATTTTTAAACGGACACCTGTATGAATATGTTTGTAAGGTGGGAAATAATAACGAGATAAACACCCATTAACTTGGTCCTCTACATCTTTGTAAGTAAATTGCTTTATTCCCTTCCCCCACCAAGTCTGTTGACCTCTCATCTTAGGAAGAGGACTATAAAGTTCTTCAGGAACCCACAGTCTTTCTACTGGAAAGTATCCTAATCTATCAAAATCCTTATTACGGGTCCATGAAGTAGTCATCTATTATCTCCAACGTGGGCCTATACACCACCCAACAATAGATTTACGAACTCCTTTTGTTACTTTACAAACCCTATGGTTCAAACGAGAATCAAATATAATCATGGTCCCACGTTTTCTAGGAGCAAAATAAGACTTACCCATTTCATTCATAAACTGAACATTACCACCCTCATAGTCATCATGATGAGATAACTGTAATGTAAAAGAAAGTTTTCTTACCAATTCAATTTCAGTATTAATAAAATCTTGTGTTAATTGCTGATTATCACCATCAACAGTTTTCTTATCTATAGCTTCTGGTTTGTAATAACTTCCAATACTTTGATCTGTGTGCCATCCATAATAACTATCTACTCCATAATGAGTGTATTGTACTGCCCTACCATCAATGTTATCAATATCATAAAGAAAATTCTCTCTATTTGCTCTGTGTACATAATACCACAAAAATCCACAAATCCAATGGTCACTAGGAACCCAAGCATGTTGTGAATTTCTTATATCTTTGTTTGTAAAATTTTTTCCTACTTTCGAATCTTCTAATGTATTATCAAAATTATCTTTTAAATCTCTGTCAAGAATATCTATTACATCCTCTGGAAGATCAGTAGAAAACCATACAGTCTGGTGAGCCATATACCTATGATATATTCAATTCATTATATATAAATCTTATTAAAAAGTCAATTAAGAATCAATCTGGATCCATCCCTTAGTATTATCTGCTTGATATGCTGCTTCATCCCATGTATAACTACTAACACTTGTACCATCTCCATCACCCGTAGGTCGAGTTATAGGAGGTTCGTACATACCAGTAGTTGTATTTACTGTCCAAGAAGCACACAATTCCCCATATCTATCGGTTGGTCGTGGTTGAACAAAAATATCATTTGATGAATCATAAGTCCACCCAGGTCCTGGATAATTAGCACGGAAAGCAGTCCCGCCATGTAAATGCTGACCTTTAGAGGTATTATAAGAACATTGCTTCCAAGTCTCTCCATCAAATTGAGCCTTTAAAAAAGCAGCTCCAATCTCTTCTTTCTCTAATCCACCATCAGTTCGTGTATCAGCATTACCACATACATACACTGCTATGACTTTGTTGTCTGCACCTATTTTTGCGAAATGTGCCATATTACTCTGGTTTGAACTCTGGTTTAGGGTGTCTTTCTTTTACTGCATCAATAGCAGTTATCCACTTACCATTATTTAGATTCCCAGACTTTATATCATGGTACAACATATCTAACTGATCTTTCCAATCAGGGAATTCATCTTCACGATTTCTTTCATAAAGATAGTAATTATATATCTCCACTTCTCTAGCAATTTCTGCATTGATTTCATCCCATGTAGGAGGTCCTAATCCAGTATCATCCTCCCATCCTAAAAATTCTTTATCCTGCAATTCATAACGTCCATGAGGACGTAAAGTTCTAATTGCAGTGTCAACTCCAGGAACAGGGTAATCAACTACTCCGTCTAAAGTCCAAAATCTTCTAAATGCCATAATCAATAATTCCTAATTTATGATGTTGGATAAGCAACAATAACAACGCCAGATCCACCAGTACCAGGTACACCAGGGTTACCACCTGATCCACCGCCACCGCCTCCAGTGTTTGCTCCTCCTTGTTGACCAGAACCACTATCAGTGTTGGCACCACTACCACCACCGCCATTACCGCCTGTACCACCTGATCCACCTTGAGAGCCGCCACCGCCTCCACCACTAAACCATTGTTGAGATCCAGTTATACCATATTGCAATCCTGCTCCACCTTGACCACCACCTTGACCGCCGCCAGTACCACCGCCACCAGCAGCACCGCCACCGCCTCCACCAGAATTCAGTGTAGGAGTTCCAGAACCACCAGCATTACCCCAGCCACTAGCAGGACTATTTGAATCATTAGTACCACTACTACTACCAGTAGCACCTCCACCAGTTCCACCTTGACCCATATGGCAAGCACCACCACCTCCACAACCACCAGAGTTCGCATTGCGTTGGTGGTTGCCTCCTCCACCACCACCTGCTGCAGCAGTTATAGTACCGAATACTGAATCTTGACCATTATCTCCCTTATTAGAAGGTTCATTCTTAGCACCACCAGAACCAGCAGTTACAGGATAAGTTCCTGGAGTAATTGTATATTCATCGTCAGCTCTAATAGCACCTGCTCCACCTCCACCACCTTGTGAGTCACCTGCAGAACCTGCACCAGCAACAACTACATATTCTCCATCCTTACCCGCAGGGGGTCCTTCAACCACCAAAGTACCAGGACTTGTAAACGTATGAACTTTCCATCCAGCTCTTGAAGTAGAATCTACTGTTCCACCTGTTGCAGTAAATGGTGGAGTTTGAGTTCCAACTATTGCCCATTGTGTACCATCAAATACTTCTACATTCCCATCATCAGCATTAAAAATTAATTCTCCTAAAGCAGTTCCAACCCCTGCGCTTCTTCCTGATGCGCTGGTAGTACCCAAACCAACACCGACAACACCACCTGATGCTCTCAAGAAAGTTGAATTACCGCTACCTACAAAAATTGCCATTCTTCAATAAGCCTCCGTTTTTCTATTTAGGATTGTCCACCAACAACTTCCCAAGCTTTCCTTCCTGAATAATTATTTCCAATAAAGACCATTACTTTACTATCATCTGCATTAAATGCCAAAGTACCTACAGGAGTTCCTACACCTGCAACTCTTCCCGCTGCACTTGTAGTACCTAAACCAACAGCAACATTACCACCATCTCCATCCCTAAGATAAGTCGAATTAGCAGCACCAACAAGAACTGACATAATATTATACCTCTGTCAAATTAAACTTATATTTCTTACCATTTCTACGATTCAATAAGAAGAGATCATCCTCACCCTCTTGAATTGTATAAGAACCCCAAGATCCGTCTACATCATTCTGAGAACCTTCATTAGATAAATTCAAGTCCATTGAATGAACATTTGCCCAACGCTTTGAATAAGATCCTAAATCATAAGTATTATCAGCACCAGGTAATGTATGTCCTGAAGAATCAATGCGGAGTCTTTCTACCTCAGTAGCCGATCCATCAGGAGTTGTAAAGAACATCAATCTTCCTGGCATATCAGATGATCCAGGAGTTCCATCAACTGCTGTAGTTATTCTTGCTCCAACTCTTTGAGCAGAACCATCAGAACCTTCAAAAGATATATGTCCCAGTGAATCACCAGACTGAACAACTGTAGTTCCTCCTACAGCACCTCCTCTTGTTTTACCAAAAATTAAACCACCAGCAGCACTACCATTACTATTACAGAAAACACCAAAGTTACTTGTATTTGAACTAGTTCCCTCAAGTTGATAAGTTGGTTGTGCTGCCATAAGTGCAGTGTTTCTTCCAGTTGAAGATCCTTGAAGGATTCTACCACTTGAGTCGATGCGAAGTCTTTCTGTTGGAGATGCAGCACTATCTGCGGTTGTCTTGAATAAAAGTCTACCAGGCATATCATTGCCACCTGGAGTCCCATCAACTTCACAAGCAATAGCAGCTGCCTGACTTTGAGTATCAACTCCATCATCACCTAACCAATCAATGGATCCTAAACCATCTCCACTCTGAACTATAGTAAATGAACCAGCTGATCCACTTCTACTTTTAACCAATTCAAATCTAGGTCCATCACCTGAATCAACGTGCCTAAAAGCCATATATGTAGAGGCATCAGCACTAGTTCCTACTAATTGAACCTGACGATCTTTACCTACTGAAGAAGTATGTCCAATTAATAAACGTTGTGATGGATCAAACCTGGCTGCTTCTGTTCCATCTGTATCAAATGTTATATGACCATCACTACCTGTATCAACTGTTTCTACTTGAGTATTATTTTCACTTATCTTATCCGAATCTACTCCACTAAAACTTGATGCAGTTATAATACCAGTTATTGCAATGTCACCTCTTGCTGATACAGTAACAGCAGTACCAACATTCAATCCAGCTGAAAGGTCAATTCCTTCCGCATTCCAACTACCATCAGTCGCAAGAATCGTGTCATTACTGCCTTGTATGCGAATGCCCATTTCTTTCTATACTTTTTAGGTATTTATGTATTCTTATTTATTCCCTACAGACAAATTAAAAGAAGCCGCAATCCTATCCTCTTCAGACTCATTAGGAAGAACTTTGTGCATTATAGAACTTGGAAATAAAAGCATATTTCCCTCAGATGGGGTAAAACTCCAAGACGGTTCTAATCCAATTGTATCTCTAAAATCACTTTTATATATTTGAGTCGATCTCCACTGATTGTAGTTATTTGGCGATTGGAACCCTATTTTACTATTTTCGTCAGGAACCTTAATCCACAAAACCCCCGAAAAATCAGAATTTGGGTGAAGATGGTTATAATGGAAATTTCCTTTTTTATTGATATTTACCCATAATGCACTAATCGCAAAATCAACGTTTTCAACAAAAATTTCACTATTAGCAAAAAAAGTCGTTAAAGCAGATTTTACTATATGGTGTAAAGGGTTATCATAGGTAGAATAGATATTATCTGGAGAATGCCATCCACCACCATTTGACTTAATTAAAGATTCGGGATATTTCTCCTTTTCTTCATATGCAAAGTTAATCAGGGTATCACGTACATATTCAAAATTGGATACTTCACACCAATGAAATACACTAGGAAAAAGTAAAATATTATACGTCATACCCTTCTAAAAAAAGTAATAGGGCAAAAAAATTGCGGAGTTTTTTTTCCGACTTTTTTGGAATTAAAAGTTAGCCTCCCCTGAGGCTATTGGTTCAGTGTACACTAACCTACCTTCAGGACATGTGGAACGTACTATCTCCAACACATTCATAAACTGTTCTGTATTATCACACACTACCTCTTTAGTATCCCCTTCATTAGAATACAGGTAAAAAGTTTTCTTAAGTGGATCCACCACACATTTCATTAGATACTCTTCGTCCATCCAGGCAGTTATCATACTCATGGTACTATACCAGATACTCAGAGTTTTGTCAAGCGTCCTGCTCTACTTCAAGAGAAACGTCTTTACGAGTAGCATTAACAGTATAATAACAGTTGATAGATGTACCTGTACCAGACTTAAGAATTATATTCACTCCATCAATCTTCTCAACAATTAAATCTTGACTCGATCCTATCTGAGTTAGATGCACTGTAATACTATCCATATCAACCAATGAAGGCCAATATTCTGGTAGTTGAATTATTCTCTTATCTTTTAAGTGACCTCTAACATATACACCATGCTCTGGTCCCTCAAGACATCCATGCCATAACCTCTTCCCTCCTTTAGTTGGGTGAGGAATATTAAAGGACTTTGAATTAGCACTAAATGATCCTGCAGAACAGAGACCACTAATTGTAACCGTTGCTCCAACAAAAGCAGTGGTAGATGCCTTTCCACATGTAGCATTTACTTGAAGGTTATCAATCTGTGCATTACCATGATACCTGGGAGGACATGCATCAGCAGGATAAGTAGACTCATCCATGTCACCCTTCCAAATATAATCATAGAGAGCAGATTTAAGACCCCAACCACCTGCTTTCTCTGTACAATCTTTACCGCTAGGTGCGGGATCAAACTTTAATTCAGACATAATTAACCCTCTCTAACATCATAGTGGTAACCGGAAACAGAATACTCATCATTATTTCCTGGATAATCATTAGGTGACTCCCCTTCATACTCAGGAATAAGTCTTTCTCCATCAGCACGAGTACCATATACATGGAAGAAACAATTGATAGGCATTCCGCCCTGTGCTTGCAAATGAATCTGTGTGGGTTCTATTCTCTTAACAATCACATCTTGATGAGCACCAATAGGAGTAAGACTTACCGTAATAGTAGTGGGATCAACAAGTTTTTCCCAATACTCTGGGAGATAAATGACTGTTTTATTTCTTACTCGTCCTCTAAAATAGACATCATTTGATGGACCTTCAGGACAAGTATGACGTAATCTATATCCTTCTTTAGTGGGGTGAGGAATATCAAAGTTCTTCTTTGCTGCTAAGACATGACCACCACAATTAGAAATTACATGTCCCTGTGCTAATACATGACCACCAGCAGCAACATCAGCATTAGTTTGAACTTTATTCATAAATGCTGCAGGACCTACAACTGCTAATGAATATGGATTAGCAAGTCCAGAACAAGCAGCACCAGGAATCTTGGGACTAGGACCATTATCAGAAGGACCAACCATTAAAGTTGCTGCTACAAATGGATATGCACCAGCAGTTCCTACCTGAACAGGACCTTGAAGATAAGTAGAGTGATCAATCTTGGCCGCAGCCAAACCTAATGCAACAGGTGTTACACCCTTCTTACAGACAAGATGTTGTCCTTTATAAACCCAAACTTCATCTAATTGAAATGCCATGTTAGTTTATTGGTTCTCCTATTTTTTTATTAGGGTTTGTAGCCTTAGAAACTCCAGTTATGAGAGATCCTATAATATCTATGGGTTTACCCTTTATACCCAACACTCCTGTAGATACTAACTTCAGAGATTGTGTTGCATCTAAAGTAATGTTCTTTGAATCTATTTTAACTCTTTCAGTTGCCTTGACCCAGAAAGATCCTTCTCCTGCTGTACCATTAGCAACCATCTCAATAGAGTTACCTTCCATACGGATCTTCCCGTTGGATGCTTTTAAATGAATGTCTCCTTCATGTGCAAGAATAAAAACAGTTTCATCTTTTCTACTAAGATCCTCTCCAGCATGAATAAAAGTTGCACCAGGAGAATTCATTAAAGTATATCCTGTGCGTTCACCATCTTCATCAAAACTAATGAAGTGTCTACCATCTAAACCAGTAACACTCCAACTAGAAGTAACATCTCCTTTAGGACTGAGACCACCAAACTTCATCAGAGCATTCATTGATCCGATGACTTGAGACCAAAAATTACGTTTCGTAGCCATCAGTTAGTCCCCCTTTGTACTTTCTGGTTTAGTATCATAAACTCTAGTGTTAGTTCCATCCGCAGATGAAGTACCAGCATACTTTACCCCATCAACATAGTAAACATTACCATAGTATGCTTTACCTCCAATATATCCATTGATATTTAACCCTACAAGATCAAATACCTGTACAATATCAGTAGGTAATGCCACCTCAGGAACTAAAGGATCCCGTATCACCTCAAAGACAGGAACAAATCGGGCATTAAATCCTTGTTCACTTGGTAAAGTTATATTTGGAAGTGATGTAAAGTTTCCTCCTCTAATCACACCAACAGATTTAATCTTACCAAAAGGATCACATTTATACTCCAAAACTGTACCATTATTAGGAGTAACTGTCAACTGATCAATACCACATTCATAATTGATTCCAGGATTAGTAACTACAACATCCGTAAGTTTAATAAGAGCAGGGTATTGTGGTGTTGCTCCTGCTGCAGGAAGATAACCTCTACCAGTATCTAAAACAATAACTTTTACTACTACACCATCCAAAATGATTGCTTGAAGTACAGCCCCTGACCCATTCTCACAATGATCGATAACCTCTACCTTAGGTGGAGATTCATACCCAAACCCTCCACTAACAATATCAACAGCAATAAGATTACCATTAACATCTACAACTGGATTGGCCTCAGCACCAATACCTCCACCACCAACAAAATTAATTATAGGTGGACCACAAGGTTGAGGTCCCACTTCACAAGGTTCTTTCCTTGCAAGATCATCAGGAGTAAGATTATTAACTTCGTCTATGCTTAGATATTTTATCTTTCCATCACCATCAACAAATATAAAAGCAGTACCAGGGAATAACTTTTCATATTCATTTGCAGCAGAAATTGATACATCTTTGACGTATCCATCAGTCTCGTCGATGTATCCTACTTTAATATTGGTGGGTGAGGTTGGTACTATTGGCATTGTTCTATTCTTTTATTTTATAGTCAAAGTTATACACGTCATCTAAGGAAATTTGAGGTAAATCCAAGTGCTCGTTATACCTATTAATCGTGTTTGACAGTCGTGCTCTTACTGTACTACTTTTGGTATCATTAAATTGTCTTACAGCCGCTAGTCTGATCCTCCTTATGCTTTCAAGGGCATCTTCGCTAAATTTTTCGCCTTTTATTGTGTCTATTGTTTCTTCTCTAGTAGTAGTGGTAGGAGTAGGTGGTTTCTTAGGAATAGATGGTTTAATAAATTTCTTTTTCTCAGTTACCACTTTTTCAATGACTTCATCTGGTTTTTCAATGACTTTACCTGCTTGTCCAACAACCTCAGTTGCTTTCTTAGTTACAGATTCTACACTTGGTATGTTCTTCATGGATTTTCCACTACCAGATCCTCCCATTGTATGAGTATCATTAGGGGAGCACACTGGTTTAAAATCTGTTGGGAAAAATGATGCTATCTCACTAATAAATCCAAGAGCAGAACTAATATCAAAAGCTAATCCCTTCAATGCACCAAATCCATCAATCAAATTACTAAGACCACTTATTTTAAAAGGTGAAGACCCTGCTGCTTTAGATCCTTCCGAAGAACCACCAGCAGTCGTAGCATCTTCAGCACCAACTACTGCAGGAGCAATTGCCTCATCATAACTCTTTAATATATCATTAATTGTTCCACCTAATACCTCACCCATTAGTTCCTCTGTAGAACACATGGGAGTGGGTGAATAGTATCCCTCTTCAGGAACAGGAGGAAGTTCTACTCCACTTTCAACTTCTAGACTAGTAGGAGAGGATGAAGGAGAACTATTCTTTTTATTCTTAAACCCTTTCTTCAATGCATTAAGTATTAAAGGAAGAAGTTTAGATGTAATCCCATTAAAACTAGCAGCAATCCCTGCAAGACCTGCAATTTCAAGTATCCTTAAAGACAGTCCAGCAGTAGGTGGGGCCAACTTTAACATCTGTTGCAACTGTTTACTATATTGATCCATAGTAAACTGTTGTACTCGACCCATTATCTCACCCATAAACTTTGTAAGTTCTTCTGCAGATCCTTCTATTACTTCATCAATACTCTTTTGGGCCTGAACAATAGGTAAACCTGCAGCACTCTCAAAAAATTCTAATGACTTTTGTATTCGTTCTATATCTTGACTCAACTGTTGCATTACAGTCTGAATCCCTTTCATAGCACTATTCTTTTCAGGATCAGGACATGCTAAGGCAATCTTCTTAGATAATGTAGCGTCCTGCTTAACTGTTGCTACAACCTTTTGATGAACAGCATCCACTCCTGCACGAATTGGTGGAGATTTTTTTACAACACTCTGATTACTATCAGCAGTTTTCTTATCAGGATCTTCATCTTCATTTGCTTCACCTGCAGTTGCTGCATAGGTATGAAACTTTAAGTTAGGAATTTTAGTCTTCGCATTGTTACCCAACACTCCCATAATCACAGGGACTTGTTGATCCTGACCATCTAAAAAGAAACCAAAGACAAAATTACCCTGACGAATTCCAGGAGTCTGTTGAGATCCTAGTTGACCACCACCAGCAGTCACAGGATACATGACCTGAGCCCAAGGAAGTTGATCATCAGGAATATCTGCATCATCTTTATCATGCAGACCCATGATCCTTACCTTATATCGATACCCCCATCCAGGAATCTCTTCAGGGTCTTTAAAGTTAGTATTTTGTATATTTTCGCGCCAAGTTTTATCGGGAGCAACTTGTCCCACCCACCATAAGAAATGACTTCCCAGAAATCCTGGATTAAATAGTGCTCCCTCCATAAGTTAATCGTCGTATACCCGACACTCCAATGAATCTGGATGATTATCACAATAGACTTCAAGTTTCTTATCTTGATGCCTCTGATGCCAATCATTTATTTTACCATCACCAGGATTGGATTCATTCTCATCATGATCATGAAATGCATCATTGTGCATCTTTAAATCTTCTTCAGAATATTCTAACATACCATGATTAATATGTTCTTTATGATCCTTAGGATCAATATAAACTTCGTGATTTAAATCGTGATCTGGAACTTTAGTGGTCATAATAGTTACTTGCTACGTGGGTTTATTCTTCCAAAAGAATCTCTTACTAAATTTAATTTAGTATAAGTTTCTTTAGACGAAATATAGTGGCATAAGTCAGCTATAATATATAGACCCCCATATTCCTTGTCAACTTCATCGTCTCTTTCTGCCTTTAATGCTGGGAAATCAACAAAAATGGCATCACCTGCATGTAAACTATAGTCTGCAGCAATAGTAATTGTCTCAACCACAGAGAACAATTGATTGTATCTCCTAATGGCTTGATTCAATACAGTTTGAGACTTAAAGTTTTGTTCTGCACTACTCTCTACCTGCTGTTTAGTATTCCCTGTAGGAAGACTACCAGTATCAAATAACATGTATGTAGTACGAGTAGAATTCTTAGGTGCATTAAACTCAAACTTATCATTCAGTTGTGGGAGATTTGTTCCTGCAATTGTAATCCCATCTTGATCCTCAGTCTCCTTTGCCGTCTGGCCAAAGACTCTGTATGCACAATTAAAAGGATCAAATACCACCAACTTAGTTTGGTATGCTCCCATCTTTAACTTCTCTTGGATCTGAACACGATTATCTGCAGTGTGTTCTAGTATCTTACCATCATAGTCAGCAGGAATTTTTGAAGATTCATTGTAAATATATTTCTTCTTCCACTTCCTCCCATTATAATCCTGTGCAAAGAATGAATCAATGGATCTAAAATAATATCCCTCTGAAGTTTCATAGAAAAGAAAACCTGCACTGTCTCCTTCCTTTCCATCCTTACTAGGAACAGAAGCCTTGGACAACCAATTCAATAAGTAATAAGGTTTGCGACCATTACCTATAAAATTATAGTTGTTACTTGTCTCATCAATATTTAATTCCTTCTCTGTCTTTAAAAAGTCTGTAAAAATTCTCTTGATATGATCAGAGATCCTACCATCCATTCTAATGTTTACACGTGAGGACCCTTGCTCATTCCTGATTGCTTCTTCTGAAACTAATTTTATATTAACTAATGATCTCTTAGATTCTTCAATAATAGGAGTAACCTTATTCACATATAAAGAATTACCTATAGAAGGTGTAAACCTTAACTCATTCTCATAATTATCTTTCAATCTCATCTCTACTTCTTCAGTACCTACTAATGGTAAACCTTCTAAAACAGATTTTCCATCAACACCATAACCTGTATCAGCAAAAGTAAAATCTGCCTTGACAGTATCCTGAGTGATGCTTTCATAATACTTTAACAAGACAAAACCCTGACTCAAATCAGTATCATTATCACCACTATTTGATGTCACCTTAATGATGCCAGGAAAAGATGGTTCAGCAAACATCGTTGCCATTCTTGCTTGAGATTTTTGGATACTATTTCTTGCCATTAATTGTTACCTCTTGCATCTATTTAAGCCGGAATTCCACCAGCATAAAGATTGTCAGAGAAATTTTCTTCCTCTGTCGCAGCAAATTCTGGAAGTGTTGAACTAATTTCATCACCAACTGGAACCATACCTCCTCCTTGTGCTACTGGTACTACCATCGTTCTTGAACTACCAGATTCATATGACGCATACTTACTGACAGTTGAAGGTACCTCTTTCTCAACTGCAACAACCACATCAACAGTTTTGTATCCAACTATCCTTCCTCTCCTATTGTAAATGGGTTTACGTTTAGGTTGAACCTCTTTTACAACTATTGTTTTTTTCTTTTCCTTAGTATCCTTTGCTCCCACTTCTTGAGGTGTATCCTCCTCTTCACTATCAACATTCTTCTTACCACCAAATATCATATCATATATCAGTCCACCTAATGCATCACCCGCAGCACCACCTGCTAAACCTCCTAAGAAAGTTCCCGCTACTGGAATCACACTACCGAGCATTGCACCAATCCATAAACCTAAACCAGCACCAATGGCTTTGAATGCTGCTCTTCCTATTGGTTCTTTAAATACAAAAACATTCAAAGCAAAATCAATTAGTGCTCCAATAAAAGGAATCCTTTTAACAATAGGACTAATAAAGTTCTTCATAAACTTCAGTCCTGTTTTTGTTCCTTGCTTACCAAGAACAGAAACAATTGCTCTTCTTCCTACATTTGTTGCCTGACTTCTTGCAAACTTTCCACCCAAACCCTGAACAGCTTGAGTTCCAAATCTTCTCTGAGCAGCACGAGTACCATACCTTTGAGCATACCTTCTAATTGCTTGGTTACCACCACCTCTTGCAAGTTGTCTTGAAGTAAATCCCCTTACTCCTGATCCCATCCTACGACCAGCTTGGGGTCCAAACATTCTACCTAATCCACCACCCCTTACTCCAATCATTGCTGCAATTAATGCAACATTCATCAACTTTGTAAAGACACCTTGGAACTCTTTGAACTTTCTTAATCCTTCCTCACCAAATGTATCACCAATCTTTTTTTCCAATCCATTAACAGCATCATATCCCTTCTCTATCATCCACGCTATTCCATTAAAGACTTTACCACCCCAGTTTATCAAAGTGTCTACTGCTCTACCTAAAACAGGAAGTATCTTTGCTATCTTAGGAGCCCAATCCAATAACTTAAGTGCTAACCAACCAAAGATTAAATTACCAATAAAATTTTTAAGTTGATCTAAGAATCCCATTTTAGGAAGAGACATCTTCATCCTGGGTTCTTTCTTATCCTTAGGTTTCTTTTCTAATTCAGACTCCCTTGCATCCCTCTTCTGTCTTTCCTTTGCTTTTCTCCTACTCTTCGATTGTACCTCATCTAATGCAAGAGATCCTTTTAATAAAGTATCAATCGTAATAACACTAGTCTTTATCTGAACTAAAGACCTTGCCATACTTTGGTCCTTAGTCTGAATAGAAGTAGAATCTTCCGTAGGTCTAACAGGAACTAAAGAAGTCTTAGGTTGAGCAACAGGAAATTGTCCCTCCTCTTGCATTATATCTGTTACTTTCTCTCTTCTAAGTACTTTATTTTGATTACCTTTACCTCTTCCCAATAGTTTATTAGCGGCTACTTTTTTAGCCGCTCCCGATGCCATACTCTTAATAGCAAGTCCTAATGCCATCTTATCTTATAAACCCTAACGTCTTAGTCTTAGGTAAACTACCCCAAGTAGTAGCAAGAAAAGGAGGTATCGCATTTGCTTGAGAAACATTATCACCTCCACCAGCAGCATCCTGTGCAATTGAAGGAGTAACTATAACTTCAGTGGAAGGAGGAAGAGGAGGTTCTACTGTTCGTTGATCAAGAGTAGTAGCACCAGATAAAATCATTGGTGTTGAGTTATCAACTGATGTTACATTCTTAACTAATCCACCACCTTTAAAATAAGAAACCCTATTCAATAAATTATTCTGTACTAATCCACCACCTTCATATCTACCGATAGTTGGTCGGTTAGTTCCACCACCCATAGAATTCATTGCACTCATCATACCTGCACCAAAAGTATCTACAGCACCTTTACTCATTACAAATTCACCAGCAGTTAATCTTGCAGGAACTTTATCTACACCAGAAGGACCAGATACAAAACCACCTTGGTTTAATGCTTGGAATCCAGGAGATCCCTGAAACTCTTTCATATAACCATCACCAGTAAAAGTTCCCATATTAGGTTCTGCTTTTACATCTGACCATTTACCATCATCACCACCTTCTTCACCACCCACTTCTCCTTCTACTTCTTTATTCTTATTCCGATTAAGCATCCATGCAGCACCCCCTATTACAGCCGCTCCACCAACAATAGCAGCAACATAAGGATTAGATGCTATTAATTTCGCAGTTGCTATTCCCATCTTAACTATCCACCCAGTCATATTAACAAGAAGAGTAGATATCATTCCACCAAAAGACGTTCCAAATAAAACAACACCAGCAAGTATTGCAGGCCAATAATCCTTTGTAAACTTAATTATTGATTGCATCTTCTTCCCATTCGCAGGGTCAGCCCACCAATCTATTAACTTCATAATCACACGACCAAAGATAATAGTAGATATAAAATCAATTACCTGATCGAATACACTCTTGACTGGAGAAAGAATCTTTTGTGCTGTACCAGTAAATGCTTTAAAAACTTTTGATTCTAATAACTTTTCTCTTTTAGTTCTCTTATCCTTTTCTTCTTCCTGTCCTGCTTTTAATGCTGTCTTCTTATCAAACTCTTGCTGTTTTAATAATGTCTCCTTAATAGAACCAACACTTGCTGCAATAGATGCAACCATTGATTGTAAACCCTCTTTATTATCTGCAGAGGGAGATAGACTAGCAAGTTTTTCTCCTGTTGTAATCTTCTGTGCTTTAATTATATTCTTTAACAGCGTAATCTTTCTTGAATTATTATTAACTTTCTCTTCTAAACCCTTACCTGCAGCAAAAGATGCACCCATAAACTTGGATGGATTTATCCCTCTTCTAGTTGTCGATGCTGCTGGGAGTGCTTCAGGCATTAGCGTTTTGCTGTCTTTGTTTTAACTGCTCTTCCTCAAGATGTGCTTGAAGAAGACCCACATAAATGTCTCGTTCCCAAGGCATCCAATTTTCAATCTCAGTTAGGCTATATTTATGGTACTGCATCAAGGCAAAATTCAACCTGAAATAATTTTCCAGGCTCATATAAATCATAGCTACGCGAAAAAAGACGCTAAGCCCTCAAGTACTACTTCACTCTCAACATTAGTCTTAGGATTAGTCACCTTCACTGTATGAGATAACTTAGGCATCGTTGTAAAGAAACTTTCAATCTCCTTAAACTGAGTAGAATTCATCGACTCAAGGAACTCATTAATCTCTTTCTTTGTACAGTCCTCAGTTGCCCATACCTCTTCAGCAGTATAGATCTTATCAATACACTGACCAATTAAATCAAAGGACTGATCCATTTGATTCTTATCATTAACATCAAAATTATTCTTGATGAATTCATTTAATGATGGGTACTTCATCTCCATCATAATATTATCATCAATTTTAATCTTATTGGTATGCTCTTCACTCTTCTTGACTTGAATATCATCCAGGTCAATAGTCATTGGTACTTGAGTCTCTTCATCATCAGGACATATAATATTAACTTCAAGTTCTTCTCCTACCGATTTACCTCTGATATTTAAAAAGAGATATTCAATATCAAAAGTAGGAAGTGTTTCAACCTTTATACCCCTAGTGAGAATACAAGATTTAATAACTGACTTAATAGCATTTGTAATCTGCTTTGTATTTTCACTCTCCAATGCAAGTACAAGTAACTTCTCTTCCTTAACTAAGAAAGGTCTGTATTGTATTGTCTTTCCTGTAGATGGCAACTCAAGTTCATAAGTTGGCGTAGCAATTTTTGGTAAAGGCATAATAATTGATAAAGATTTCAGTGTGTTTTATTTAGAAGAGTTGTCTAACAGTTTGTGCAGCAAATCTTCCAAGTCTCTGGTTTCCAAAGGTATTTCCAACAGCATTTCCAGCTGCTCGTGCAACCACAGATGGAATACCACCAGGACTAAATGATTGGTTATTAAAGATTGCTTGTGCTAAAGGATTTAAGAAACCAGCAAGTCCCTTCTCACCAGAGTCTATAAAGTACCTGCTGTACTGCATAGAAACTGTACATTTTAAAAGAGAAGATGACTCATAAGACACAGGCATTGATGAGATTGCTAATGGATAAACATTAACAAAAGAATATGTAAGTGGTTTAACAAACTTCTTCTCATCTATATTCTTTTCAAACTTAGTAATCTCTAATGATCCTTTATATCTATTGGGAAACTTCATACGATAAAAGAAGTTTGGATCACTAACTCTTCCCTGTGTTCCATTAGAAGTAGTTTCATTAGTAATATAATTCATCCATGCTTCAAAGAATCTAATAGGTAAATACTGTTCTGCATCTGTATAGAAAGTTAGATCAGTTCTGTCATCATATATTCTACGATAAACATGTCTCTCAGTTACACCACTAAAATCATTTGTTAATTCTGATGTTGCAAACTGTGACCCAGGTAATGAAGCCTCGGAACACATCAAATCTAATCTATCTTGATCGAGGAAACCACCCGCTTCACTCATAAACAAATTAAAAGTTCCATCATCATCAGTGGGTTTACCAATGTTGACTTGAAAGTGGGAGGTTGTAGCAGGATTAAGGAGTTTAGTCTTTATCTCTGCAAGAGTTCTAGACCTTGGTGGAACGGCAGCCATTTATAAATATTTTTTGACCTTATATATTATGTATATAAGATAATGGGAGAAAGTATTAAGAGTCGCTTCAAACCACTTCATCCTAAGAAATATAAAGGTGATCCTAACAATATTATATGTCGTAGTAGTTGGGAACGCAAGTTTTGTCAATGGTGTGATCGAAATAGTAGTATAATATACTGGGCCTCTGAAGAAATTAAAATACCATACGTCTCACCGAAAGACAACAGAGTGCATCGTTATTATCCAGACTTCCTAATTAAAGTACAAGAAAAAAATAATGAAGTCAAAACATATGTGGTAGAAGTTAAACCTAAGAAACAAACTCTTCCACCTAAACCCAGAAAGAAAGTAACTAAATCATATCTTTATGAATGTACTACCTATGCAGTCAACCAAGCAAAATGGAAAGCAGCATCTGAATTTTGTAAGGATAATCGAATTGAATTTAAAATAGTAACAGAAGATGAGTTAGGAATCAAATGAATCGTATCGAAGCAATCAAAGAAGATCTAGAATCAACAAATGATCCTGAAGATCAGATGCTAATGATCATGGATGCTCTGAAAGATACTGTGACACCTATCCCAGACATCGGAAAATTCTATACCTTTGTATATAATGCCAAGACTCCTCAACTTCAGTATGATCAACACCCACTCATTGCATGTACTCATCTAGAACGATGGGGATTCAAAGGTATCAATTATCATTGGCAACAAACAAGAAATTATACATGGGAAGAACTTGCAGGTAACCTTTATATTGTTGAGTGGAATGAACTTGATGATCTACTTGCAGTACCTTATGCAAAATACATACTAAATAGATAAAAATAGTCCTGTATAGATGGCCTCAACGCAAAAAGATGGTTTCATCGGTAGTGATGCTGAGAAGAATCGCTTTACTGGTCCAAAAAATGAAAGATATTTCCTCCAGATCAACCCAAAGACTGGGGAAACTGAGGTATGGAATGAAGAATTAGGTCAGGATAGAAAGGTAGGTACTTATAATAAAGCAGGAGATACATTCACTCCTGACACCAGTAATAGATGGTTAGGAAAAGGTGCAAGAGATTGGGAAACAGATCATTTTAATACTAAAGCGGCTCAACAAAATGTAAGAAATCAAAAAGTAACTGTAATAAAAAATGAAAATGGAAGAATAAATCAAACAGGTAAGAACCTAACTACCCAAGAAAAAGATGAAGTAGTTGGTGGTAACTACCAAGGATTTAAAAAAGAAGAACAACTAACGCAAAAACAAGCTGCCAATGCAAGAAAAACAGCAAATGAATTTAGAACTGCTGGTGGAGAAGCAATAGCAAGAAAAAGATATGGTAATTATGTCTATCCAATTACTCTTAGAAGATCCCAACAAGACAGATTAAGAATATCTGTAATGAAATTTCAACCTAGAGCATTTAGAGAAGGTGGTCTGGGTGGATTTGGAGACAGAAATCAAGCACGAATGCAAGGTGGTAACATGTCACCTATTGGATCAGTTACTCTACCCGTTCCAGGTCAAGTATCTGATAACAATAAAGCAAAGTGGGGTGAGGATAACATGAATGCTGGTCAAATTGCAATAGCAAATCTAGCCCTAACTGGTTTGACAGAAGGTTTAGAGGAGATGGGTAATACAGGAAGAGGAATGGCAGAGTCAGTTGGAAGAAATAAAAAAGAAATTAAGGATGCAGTTGCACAATTCTTTGTTGGTCAAGCAACACAAGTTAAAGGAATCATGGCACGTACAAAAGGTGCTGTGATTAATCCCAACATGGAATTAATATTTAATGGACCCCAACTCAGACCATTTAGTTTCCAATATAGATTAAGTCCTAGAGATGAAAAGGAAAGTGGAGAGATCTTAAAGATAATTAGAATGTTTAAGCAATCAATGGCTCCACAAACTACTGCCTCTAATATATTTTTAAAAGCACCTAACACATATAAGTTAGAGTTTCTTACTGCTGGTCAGAACAATCGACATAAGTTCTTACCCAGAATAAAAGAGTGTGCTTTAACAGGTTTTGATGTTACATATACACCCGATGGTTCTTATATGACCTATGAAAATAGTTCAATGGTTGCTTATCAAGTAACATTTAGTTTCCAAGAACTCGAACCAGTATACAATAATGATTATGGAAACCTACAAGGTAGTGAAAGAGGAGATTTAGATGGCGTTCATGGAGGGGTAGGTTTCTAAAATGTCTAATCCATACTTCCGTAACTTATCCAATTTTGAATATGTTAATCGCAATTCCTCTAAAGAAGGAAGGAGTGAAGGTGATTATACAACAGTAAAGAATCTTTTTAAAAGAGGAAAACTCAGAGAAGATATCTTTCAAGACACTACATTCTTTACAAAATATACTATCGAAGGTGATGATCGTCCAGACAATGTTGCAGAAAAAATGTATGGAGATCCTACTTTAGATTGGGTCATCCTAGTATCAAATAATATTATTAACATACAAAGTGAATGGCCTATGTCACAGGCAGATTTTAATAGTTATCTTACAGAAAAATATGGAGATGATACCACATTATACTCTGGTATTCATCACTATGAGGCTAATGAAGTAAAAGATAGTAATGATGTGGTCATTATCCCAAGTGGAATGCGTGTAGGTGTAGCACAAAGTGTTAGTTACTTTGATTATTCAAGCAGACAACAAGTAACTGTTACTGATATTGCACTACCCGTCACTAATATAACACACGAAATGAAATTAAATGATGGGAAGAGAGAAATATTTGTACTCAAACCAGAGTATCTAAGCATAGTATTTGATGACATCGAAGAAATGATGACATATAAAAAAGGTTCTACTCAATATGTGAATAGAACCCTTGTACGTGGAGAAAATATTAGACTGTATAGTTAGACTTCAGCTAACTTCTGGAAGTAAGATAGTGCATCATCTTCATCGTCTGAAGTGACAGTAGTAGTTGCTTCCTCGACTTGTCTTGTAGCAACAGTACGACTATCATCCTCATTAACTACTTCCTCATCTACACGACGAGTAGCAGGTTTCTGTCCTAGAACATACTTCAAACGCTTCTCAAGATCTTGATAAGACTTGAATTGGTCTGGAGCAGTAATCTCATTGAGAGAATACTCCTTCTTCCATAATGCTTCTAGTGCATCGTCATCATCAAGAAGTGGTGCTGGTTTATCGAACTCTGACTTATCATAGTTCCAGTAACCATCTACCTTGCAAATCTTCAACTTGAAGTTTGCACCTTGCCAGAAATCAAAAGGATTGATTGCTTCTTCATCTTCAAAGACAGGTTGCATAGCAGCGAGGATCTTATCATGGATCTTCTTACCATACTTGAAGAGGAAAACCTTACCTTCATTCTGAGGGTTAACGGGATCCTTCACAACATAGATGTTGCTGTAATAAGATAACTTACGCTTCTGCTTACGAACTACATCCTTATCAGACTCATTACCACTGTTCCAAAGGTCACGATTGTGATCTGAAACAGGATCTTTTTGACCTACTGTGGTCAATGAGTTTTCAATGTACCATCCACCAGGGCCTTGGAATGCATGTGAATACAACTTTGCCCAGGGAATTTCTTCACTATCTGGTGCTGGAAGGAATCGGATAACGGCATAACCGTTTCCTGTTTTATCTAGTTCTGGTTTCCAGAGACGCTCATCTGCACCTCCACCAGTATTATTTGTTTTCTCGACCTCTTTAACTAACTTAGCGGTCAACGAACCAAGCGAAGACTGCTTCTTTAGATTTGCAAAAGACATTCGGATTACCTCGGATTAAATTGGATTTGGCTTTTGTTTGTACCTTGTTATTCTAAGACTCAACACCGTTAGTGTCAAGTTGTTGTTTCATCATGCTAATCATTTGGGTCATCTGCTTGAAGACTGTATTCATATCAATGTCAGAAGGAAGACCCATCATAACAGCAGACTTAGTAAGATCATCCTTCATTGCTTTCGCTTGAGGATCATCAGACAAACTTAATCGTGCGTACACAATCTTTTGTTTCTCAATAAGTCTTTCTAAAACTTTAATATGATATAATTTGTCAGAATTATTCATGTAATGAAATTTCATGACGTTCGCATAGACTTCTTCCTGAAGTTCTTGAACCTCAGCCATCTCTGCTCTAACTATATCGGAATCAAAGAAACTCATTCACCACCCTCATTATCTACTACTTCAACCGTACCAGTTTCTGGTACCTCATCTTCTTTCTTACTCTCTTCAATCTGCTCTAGTACCTCAATAGCACCAAGAAGTTTCAGACGAGTAGTAGTTAAACTATCTACCTGTTTCTGTACTTCTTCTAGTTGTACTTTTAAATTACCTAGAACTTCTTCATTATTAAGAGCCATGAATAATAACCTCCTTCAAGATCTTTTTATAACGGGGTACATTAATATTTAGGAAAGGTGAGTATTTTTTCACCCTCCTACTTACGGTTTCCCACACGGGGTCTTTCAACTTTTTATCAAAGTTTTTTCCGTACTCAAATATTCTATCACATATTACCAAAGTTTCCAAGCTCGTCTTTCCACCCAAGTAACTTCTCAATATATGAGGATGTCCCTTACTACAATCAAACACATCATCCACCTTCCTGTCATCAAATAAATTATTGACTTCTTCTTTAAACACATACGATAATGACTGTACTTTCTTCTGCCAATCCTGATACCTTCCCTCTCCTTCCTTTATCATCTCTCCTATCCACAATGACTCAGGATCAGGACAAGATGTAAAGTTAGCAACAAAAAATTCTTCTACTTCTTTATCAGTCTTCTGTCTAGAAAATTTCTCAAACCAAAATCTATCCTTTCTCTTATAGAATGCTTGCTGTGTTGCTCTAACTTTACCACGATACTTAAGGTAATCATAATTATCCTTGGTGAAATGATTCTTCATCGCAAGGTAGCATTTATAGCTATCAAAAGGCATCATTAAAAAACAAGTTTTGCTCTTGAAGTTCTCTTTAAAAAGTTAAGTTCTTGTGCTTCGTATTTAATTTTTTCTTTAAGGGGTTTAGAGATAAGTTTAGGAACAGATTCTAGATCAATAGAATTAATTTCACAGAAATATACTATCGCATCAATGTAATTCATGTCTTCTTGATTATGCACAAGACCTTCTATCTCCTGTGCGAAACGAGCAGGACAAAAGAATTTATCTTCAAATGCCTTTTCCAGTTCATTCTCCATGCTCTGACCCAATATTGTGAGATACAAATTCTTTAATGTAACGAACTAATAATTTAATATAATCCCCTTTGTTTCTTTTGTCAAATACTTTTACATCTCCACCTGGTGTAACCATAATGGTGATGAGTTTAGTCACAGGGATCTCTGTCAACTCATAGTATGCTGCTGCATAAAACATCTCCTGAACGAAATAGTTTTCCAACCACTTCTCAGGTTTAATTTTTTCTGATGTCTTAAAGTCTATTACCGCTAGCTCGCCGTCATACTCAGCAATGCAATCAACTCTACCTGCAAGACCTAAGTATTCCGAGTAAAGAGTTCTTTCTATAGCGTGTATGTTATTTATACGATCCAGATATGGTGCAGCATGATGAAACATAAACTTCGTAAGAGGTCTATACTCCTCCCAATCAAGTTCTCTGTTCTCTAGATATGCCTGTGCTGCCTCATGGAAATCTGTACCACGAGCAGTTGCTTTCTTAGTAATACGATTAGCTTCTTCAATACCAACTCGCTTACGCCAATCAGCAAAGATCTGACGATTATAAAAAGAAGTTACTGATGTAATGGAAGGAACCCAATCTCCATTAGGAAGATTATAAAGTCTTATTCCATTTGTTTCTTTCTTTTCTAATTCAAGATCACCTAAGTAATTACAATGGGTAAAACTCATGAGTCAAAAAAATATACTAACGTTAATCTAGAAGTTTGAATAGATTTTCCAAAAAAATTCTGGGATCTATGAAAATAATTAGCAGGAAACATTACAATCCTATTAAATTTATTTGGAACTTTTATAATTGGATTATAATATGAGTTCAACTTCTTTCTTATTCTAGCATACCTATATCTTTTTATCAAATTAGAAGGGTCTTTATGAAAAGATTCTTTTAAATGGATTACGTGAGAAGTATTTAAAGTATCAGGAACTTGATCAAAATCACATACCTCCGTTCCTGTATTGAGAGGAGGATCGAGAGACAAATAAACTATACAAATATATTGAGCACTATCATAATGAAATATACCATCCCCAAATTGTTTAGTAATATATTGAAAACGGGTTGATCGTACTTTTAAATTAGGATGATTTGTAATATGCCTCATCCTAGAAAGCATATAATCATCTATCCAACCATTAATATTATCCGATCTCATTCCAGGATAAGGAATTGATTTTGAATACTGTTGTTGAAGTGCGATGTTTCTAACCTTATAAGGATCATTAAAAAAATTATCTTCACTATAAATCACACTCATAAACTAAGTTCCATTTTTGCAAGGATATATTCCTTAACTAATCCAGAACGAACAATATCTTCCACTCCAAATTCGATAAGATCAACTGATGACATCAAACGAAGAATCCTCATAAAATCTATGATACCATTCCTCTCGTTCTGTTTAACTAAGTCTGTTTGAGTAGCATCACCACAGAACATAATCTTAGAACTCTCACCAACTCTTGTCATTATGCTATCAAGTTCGTGAAAATTCAAGTTCTGGAATTCATCAACGATAATAATTGCTTTGTCAAAGGTGGTACCCCTGATGAATGAAGTACTCCAAAACGATATAGTATCTTGTGATTTCAAGTTACCATATAACATTTCAAAGTCTGCCTCTGTAGGCATCTCAAACATATACTTTACCATTGCCTTGTAAGGCAACTGATATAACCATGACTTATCCTCATGGTCACCAGGAAGAAAACCAATCTCACGAGTAGATACCAATGACCTTACAATATAAATTTTCTCATAAGATGTAGTTGGATCAAGAACATCACATAATGCATTGTAAAGAGTAATGAAAGTCTTACCTGTACCTGCAGCACCATAAGCAACAAGATTCTTATCCTCTGCATATGCATTGAATAAGGCTTGCTGATTCGCTGTGAGGGGTTCTACTTCCCTCATCATGTCTGCATTAATAGGTTTCTTCCTCTTCATCTGCTTAGCCGTTAGTCCAACCCCTATCGGTTGGTCCGTTTTCTTTTTCCTAGGCATACTTAGAAACTATAGTCACGATGTTTGCGAACATTAGCACCTGGTTGTTTAGATGCTCTGTCTAGTACTTCATTCCATCCACTAGACTTTGCTTCACCAGTCCATTTAAACTCAGTGGATTGACTAGCAACACCTGCTTGCCAATCTTTATCCCATTCTGGATTATCTTTTCTCCACTGATCATAAGCTTTCATAGTCATGGAGAGTTCTTTCTTCTCTTTAGTCTCTCTATGTATCACAGGGTATGTAGGCATTTCAATATAAAGTTATGTGAAAGTATTTATCATCTGAAATTTAAATTAATATTAAATCTTCCAGATGCATTTGATGTGGTAGAAGAATTATGAGGTTGAGATGAATCAAAAAATACCATTCTATTCTCTACACTCTCAACTTTAGTACCATCAGATAATCTTGTAAAGCCATCACAAGTATTTAAAGAAAGAACTGCTCCGTAATTAGGGAAAGGATAATCAACATGAGGACCATGTTCATATACAGTTTCTGTATATGGATAGAAATTAACTTTACCTCTTATAAAAGCAAATCCATATTCCAAGTCAACAATCCTTTTAATCAGAGGTCTAAGAGCATCAAATGCATTACTCATGGGTTGACAATTATCATAAAAAACATGGGTCCCATACCAATACCAATGAGGAATTTGTGATTCTTCTTTACCTGCAACTATCTTAGTAATTTGATATGGAAAATCAGAAAAAACCATCATCTCTTTTAACATATTAAGTTGTTGTATCTCAAGAAAATTATCAACAACTTCAGTCTTTATTTCCATTCTAAAGCCTCAGCAACAGTAGGAAATTGTTCAATAAAAATCTTACGAACATTTTCTACAAGATCCATATGTTCTTTCTGTGTTCCATGTGCAGATCGTAGGTTAATATAATGCACCCAGGATCTAACTGAACCAGTCATATACAAACGTGTAGGTGTAGCAAGAGGAAGAACAAACCTTGCACACTCCTTTGCTATACCTGCATCTAACATCTCTTTATATAATTTCATACCATCTACAAAATGTCTTTTCATCTTGAGTTCAAAATCTTGTCTAACAAATGGATCTACATCATCAGTAGAGTTCTGACGATTCTTTGTATCCTGTCTACGTAACTGAGGTGTTGGTATTTCTTTACCAAGCAAACTACTATCAGCATATCTCTGTGAGAATTCCTGATAAGTAAATGATCTATGACGTAATATCTGTGCTGCTAATCCCCTAGTAGTATTGATCTCCACTGTCATATGGGCTTGTTCAAAGACACTCCAATGTCCATGTTCAATACAATACCTTAATAGACCAGCAAACTTTTCATTGTCTTGGTTCTTGGGGTTAGAAACTCTGGCAACATATGCCATTGTTTTTTCAGCGTCAGGAGTAACACTTACCAGTTTAGTCTGGGTAACCGTCGTCGTCATCAAAGACCTCATCGTAATCATTAATTTGTTGAGTCATCTCAGTGTAATTTTCATACTTATAAGCATCAATATCAGAGTGAACCTCTGATTCTAATGCATCAACCAATGACTTAAGGTTCCTAACAATGAGTTTTAATCTTTCCTTATCCATTTTTTTCTCATTATTTAGGAAAGCGGGTAGACAGAATCGAACTGACGACTGGAGGTTGGAAACCTCTGATTTTACCATTAAACTACACCCGCACAAATAAATTATAGCATAAAAAAAGAGGAGGTCAACTACCTCCTCTTAACGTATATGTAAGTCAGTTACTTACCTTGCACATACAGTTTTAGACTCTGTATGCTTGATGCCTCTGTAAACTAATTCAGAGACTTGTTTCTGACAGGATTTGCTGTCATTGGTATCGTATTTAATACCACGGTAGGTTACTTGTGCCATTGTGTTACTCCTAAAGTAATTGGGTTTTTAATCCGTTCCTTTAGTCGTTTGCGTCCCAACATCCTGCTTCAGTATTGGTCTTAACAACCTCAATCAACTCGGCCTTCTGTTCTTGAGGAACATTTCTCGTAGTAAATCTCTCAATGAGAGATTCTGCATCAGAGCAAGAGAGAGTTGATGCTAGAAGGAAGGATATCATGGGATGAACGCTCCGTTCCGCGACTTACTTGCGACCCTTATGGGTTGAACGATGTGTTAATAATAACACACATACTACTATGTAGCAAGGAAGAAGTGTAACATTCGATACACTTTTTACTTATCTTAATGATCCTCTATCTTATCGGGACATAGCAACGCACCAGCCAGTTCTCGCGCATGTAAATTATGATCACACAACTTATTCATCCAAATTCTTTCTTCTAAAGAAACTGTATCTGTAGATATAATACGACAACAAATATCTACTAATCTAAGTCTGTAATTGGTGCTTAACATGTTGGATTGCGAGAGGAAGGAGAGCATATTCTTGACGTTGAATGGCTTTAGTTAGTGATTCTACATCATCATAGGGTAAAATAGGAACCTCCTCCTGTAATATAACTTTACCACCATCTAATTCTTCATTAACATAATGAACACTAACGCCAGTATATTCATCACCACTTTCTAATGCTCTTTCAATTGCATGTAATCCTTTATACTTAGGAAGCATTGATGGATGAAGATTAATTATCCTGTCAGGAAATGCATTAATTAACTTAGGTGTTACTATTCTCATCCATCCCGCCAAAACAATAAGATCTACCTTCCATGCATTCATAACATCAATTATTAATTCTTCGTTCTTACTCTTAATATGAGTGTGAGGTATACCAAATTTATCAGCTCTCTTAGCAGCACCACACTTCTCTTTATTGTGGACCATCACCACAACTTCATCATCTCTACATGTACGAACTATATTTTCAAAGTTTGTTCCGTTACCAGAACACATAATTCCTAATCTCATTGGTTCAACTTAAGAATTTAGATTTAGGTAAAGAACCTCCCTCATGGAGATCCTTAATAGGAAAAGTTATCATCTTCTCCCACGGAGATAAGTTATCAAAGAGAACAGCAGCTCTATCACCACTAATTCTCTGCACAAATCCTACATATCCCCAATAAATTGAGGTACGATTCTTAACTGTTACTGTAGTTCCTGGAAGAATCATTGACTCCAATCCTTATAAGGTGGTTCTTCTTCCTCAACAGTGTGTTTAAATTGTTCAACATCAAAATAAGATATACCAGTCCTTCCTTCTCTCTCATCTAACACTTCATTAATAAGAATCTTCAACTCCTTAACCATCGTAGGAGTATGTAACCTACGTGGTGTGACCATCATAGGTTTATACTCAGTCTTATCCTTCTTAGGGTCATAGTTAGGATTAGTGGGTCCACTCATCCCTTGAGTGTCTATCTTAGAAATTGGATCACTCATAGGGGCCTCCCATGCTTATCAACTAAACCAAGTTTTTTTATCTGACCAAAATTAGATCTCTCATTCTTCTTAATCTTCTTATACTCTTTAATAATCCTATCTATTTCTGCATTAGATACATTAACCTTTAACTCTTTATCTTCTTCCTTAGGAACAAAACCCAAACCACTCTCTTTAACTGACTGATCTTTGTGTTCTACGTAATCATTTATTTGTTCTTGAATCTCGTCTCTAATGAGATCATTTATCTGAGAACGAAGTTCCTCATCATTCTGTTTCATTATTTCCTCCTCTTCTTTTTCACAGGAGCCTTATATCCCCACTGTGTAGGGTTAACAGTTCCCTTTCCATAATCAATTTTCTGGATAGCACCCTTCCCAAACTTATCAAAATAAAGATCAAAAAGATTAACCCGTGGACCACGAACCATATCCTTGTATAATTGATCTCCTACCTTATACCATATAACAGATGCATCTGTAGGCATCGCTCTATCTCCCTGTTGTTCCTCAGTAGCATTCTCTACTAACAACTGACACCCATAATTGGAGAAGAGATCTCTCTCCTCCTTAGTCCACTGAGATTTGGACTGCTTCTCTTCCTCTTGCTTCTTCTCAGTCTTGACCTCTTCCGTCATGATCCTCGATTCTCACCCCAGGTAATATCAGGAAATGCAGCAGAGACAATCTCTTTTGTAAGTTTATATCTCTCTGTCAACTTCTTATCTTTAACCAAACATATAATCTTAGCCTCTTCTGGATGAAGACCTTCTAACATCTGAATAAACATAGTCTCTCTACGAAGTCCACTCAGTTCATCATTACCACCCTTAATAAAGTGATAAAGATTCTTCCACTCTCTACGTAAAGAAGTATGATCTGTTCCTACGGGTACTTCATTAGGATTATATGGAACATCTCCTTCAGGAATTGCAGATTGAACTCTGTCATCAAAGTTCCAGATTAGAACTGCAGTTAATGAGTCATCTCTATGTTCTTGAAGAGCTTGAACTTTCTTAGGTTTAGTTCTTTGACTCTCCACATGGTCAAGAATCTCATGAACAAACGGATTAGGAGGAAGTTCTACCTTCTTTTTTCTAGTCGTCGTCTTCGTCGTCGGTGTTGTCATAATTGTTTTCAAATCGAACTGCTACAATTTCATCAGGAACAAGTTGTCCATTCTCATCAAACATTTCTGGATGAGCGTACACTATTTGGGGTGTTGTTTCATATGAATGCTGTCTTGCCAACCATCCTATCATACCTCCCACTAATAATGCAAGAAATGAAACTATGGTAGTCAAAGTCAGTGTTACTATAGTAGATTCCATGATTGCGTCCCCCAGAGATTTTTATTTTTTCTTGATGTTCAAGCAAAAAGTAATCTCCCATTTAAAGAAAGAAAACTCTACCTGAAAAGTTTTAGGTTGCGGTTTCTTCCTCCTATTACGTAACAACAATTCCACACCCTTATTGATTTCGGGTTTGTCTTTATTTAGAACTCTTTTTTCGTCTTCCTCTTTTTCTGTCATTACTATACCTCACTGCGTCTTCAAGGAGAGATGCAAGATAATTTCTTATCTTTCTAGCTTGAGGTTTAGGTATGTGATGATACGCTTCCCTCAATTGTTGATGATTAGAATCTTTACCTCCTTTAATGTATTCATCGAGTTCTATCACTTCATCAGCAAGTTCTTTAGCAGTGGAACTATGTAAAAATTGATCTGCTTCTGCTTTAGTGACTCCCCTTACTTCAAAATAATCATATAATTTTACCACAAATTTACCTTGGAAAGCAAGTTCCAGTGCTTCCTCTAGAACATAATATACTTCCTCAAAGTTATTTGACATGGCATTAGACTAACTGTTTTTCTTGTAGATACTTTACAGTATCAGAACATCCACCAAGTTTCTTTCCATTCATTATAACTTGAGGAAACGTAGCACCTTCCCCAAACTCACCATAGAAACTTTTCTTATCAAAGTTCTGATCTAATTTATAAGTTACATAATTTAGACCAGCCAACTTAAGTACCTCTTGAATCTTCTGACAATAAGGGCAACCATCCTTAGAGAAGACTGTAAAGTTCTTAGTTTCCATTACTTACCTTCCTCTAAATCCTTGATTGTTTGTTCATAATCATTGTCAAACAATTGCAATCCTTTCTCGGTAAGAACGTGCTTATACATCCCATCAAATACACTAGGAGGCATTGTAACTATGTCAGAACCATACTCAAATGCTCTTGCTGCATCCCTTACACCACGTAATGATGCTGCTAAAACTTCAGTCTTTGTTACCATCTGCTCCTTGTAAAGATTAGCAATATCTTTCACCAGACATAGACCACCAAAGGAATTGTCATCAACTCTTCCAACAAACGGTGAGACATACTTAGCACCTGCCTTCGCAGAAAGGACGGCCTGCGCCACAGAGAAGATCAAAGTAACATTAACCTTAATACCCTCCACTGATAGATTAGCACACGCTAGAAGACCATCTGGAGTACAAGGAACTTTTATAGTAGCACACTTACCAAACTTCTTATGCAATCTCTTACCCTCAGAGATCATATTCTCCTTACTACCAATAACTTCCATGCTGATATCATTAAGACCTATATCTTTAATCTCTTGATAGACTTCCTCATGATTTCTCCCACTCTTTCTGATAAGAGTTGGATTAGTTGTGATACCATCAATCAAACCAGTGCTCCAACACCTTTTGATTTCAGATACATCTGCAGTATCAAGAAAAATTTTCATTCATCTACCCTCCCTAGATTTGTTTCTAATTGTAATGTGATTACCCTCTATACTAAACTCTAGGTAATCTCTGTGATCCCATTCAAGTTCTTCATAAAGAGCATCTAGTTTCTGCATGTCCGACCAAACATCAGTGGGTGTAGGTTCACCCCAAAAAGGATTTTCATCTGGATTGGTCATGCGAATTGCCTTAAGTTCTGTAGTATATATTTGTATGCCTCTACTATATCACCTTCATCTTTTCTGAACAAGTCTTTATCGAATCGTTCTTTTGTATTCTTTTTCCAGAGTCGCATGTTGTCAGGTGATAGTTCATCAGCCAAGAATAAATCGCCGTGAGGATCATAACCAAACTCCAATTTAAAATCTACAAGATCAATACCCATCAAAGTGAATAAAGATTGCAACTCATAATTAATCTGCAATGCTTGCTGCTTCATAGGTTCAGGATCAATACCCATAAGTCTTACCCTATCATAGGTAAGTAAAGGATCATCCTTAGCATCATCCTTAAGGAAGTACTCAACTATAGGTGGTTGAATAAATGTTCCCTCAGTGATGTTAGTATTCTTAACGATACTACCAGCAGCAATATTCCTAACAATAACCTCAACAGGTATGATCGTTAGTTTCTTACAGAGCATAGTATCAAGTCCCTCAGTTCCTAAGAAGTGAGTCCTGATACCACTCTTCTCCAACTTCTCAAAGAGTAAAGCAGATATAAGACAACATATCTTACCCTTCTCTTCTGGGAATTCTACATGCCTACCATTCCATGCAGTAACTTTATCATGAAATTTAATAGTTACTTTGGTAGCATCATTAGGTACATCATAAACTGACTTTACCTTTCCTTGTAAAATTGGTTGTTGAATCATCCTTGCCAAATCAAATCAGGCATCTGTTGGGGTGCCTGTCTTCCCACTGTAAACATCAGGATAAAATATCCTATGAACCATATTACATTAAAAATCCATGCTTGTCTATAGAGATACTTCCGTACACCCATAGAAAGCATTACATTCCTAACATCCTTTGGATTGTCTTCACTACCTCTTGCTCTGAAGATTTGCTCAATAATAACTGCAACAATTGTACCTATCACTAATGGATAGAATACAAAGTTTGCAAATGACATTATAGAAACTAGTAAAAGCATTAGTCTAATGATCCTAAATCGTTGTGTCTAACAGGTTTATGTGCTTTAAACTTATCATGATTACCATCACCAGGCATCTTACCGTAAGCACAATATTCGATAGCCTGAATAGATCCTTGCAATCTATCTAGATCTCTATCTAATTTAATATATTCTAAGTGAGCATCTTCTAACTCTTTTTGTCGATCTTCTAACTGAGTAGTCCTCTTATAGAAGCGTTCTAATAATTGTTCGTAGTTTTCAGTTTCTTTCATAGTTAGTTACCAATCAGGATAGTCCCATAGAATAGGACCTTTGTCTTTCTTGCGATGTTTTCTGCAGACTCTTTTAATTGTACACTCTTTACACTCATATGAATAGGAGGATGCGAGTCTAACATTCTTACGAGTCTTATAATACCCGTCTATTAGATTTTTTTCAACCCCACAAACCCTACACTTACGTTCTTGTAATAATAAGTGAGCAAGTTGAAGTTGATCGTCTAATTCCATGCATTAAAAAAGACCCTAATTTAATTTAGGGTCTTTCTAGTATTCACTTTCTAGGTGTCATCCTATATGCACCGTATGCTGCACCAGAAATGGCAGCAAAGATGAATAGGATTTCCATTATCCTATAGCAGGAGCAACAAGAGCAACTTCTGTAGTCTCAGCAGCTGCCAAGTCTAAAGGAAAATTGTGAGCGTTTCTCTCATGCATAACTTCCATACCTAGGTTTGCCCTATTGAGCACGTCTGCCCATGTCGGAACTACCCTCCCCTGAGCATCTAAGATACTCTGGTTAAAGTTAAACCCATTCAGGTTGAAAGCCATTGTACTTATACCCATGCTAGTAAACCAGACACAGACGACTGGGAATACTGCTAGGAAGAAATGGAGTGAACGTGAGTTATTAAACGATGCATACTGGAAAATTAACCTACCGAAATACCCGTGGGCAGCAACGATGTTGTAGGTTTCTTCCTCTTGTCCAAACTTATATCCATAGTTCTGTGATTCGTTTTCAGTTGTCTCACGGATGAGCGAACTGGTAACCAAGGAACCATGCATAGCAGAGAAGAGAGAACCTCCAAACATCCCGATAACTCCCAACATATGGAAAGGATGCATAAGGATATTATGTTCCGCCTGAAAGACAAACATAAAGTTGAACGTTCCCGAAATCCCCAACGGCATACCGTCAGAGAAACTTCCTTGTCCGAACGGATAAATGAGGAAGATCGCAAAGGCAGCTGAGACGGGTGCAGAGTAAGCAACACAGATCCAAGGCCTCATTCCTAAACGATAAGATAATTCCCACTGGCGACCCATGTAAGCACAGATACCAATAAGGAAATGCATAATAACAAGTTGATATGGTCCTCCGTTATACAACCACTCATCAAGAGTAGCTGCTTCCCAGATGGGATAGAAGTGCATACCTATAGCATTTGATGACGGTACTACAGCACCAGAGATGATGTTGTTACCATACAGTAAAGAACCTGCTACTGGTTCTCTTATCCCGTCTATATCTACGGGAGGTGCAGCGATAAACGCAATTATGAAACAAGTTGCGGCAGCTAGTAAGCAAGGAATCATAAGGACTCCGAACCAACCAACGTACAATCTATTGTCTGTGGAAGTAACCCACTGACAAAACTGTTCCCAATTTGCGAATGGCGACTGCTCTCTTCTTGAAAGAGTTGTCATTTGAAATTAGTGCGGTTGAACTTGTAGGATGAGAGGCAGAATCCCCCATGGCCTCGGTTAGGGGGTATGAAATTCGGTTCCTATCGCCGCTAACCCTGAACCGACAAGGGGGTTACCGCAGTCAAGGTGAGGTACATATGCTGCTTATACTCAGCCCCATTGTACCAGCGGGGGGTCTTATTGACGATGCCCTTACGCCCTGACGAATTATTTATTATAAACTTCTGTTAAGCGTTTGTCAAGTCTGTGCGCCAGTTTGATATCTGTCCTTCCATCTCCTGATGATGCTCCATTAAAATCCTATTCACCTCTTCCTTTTCTTGCACCCTCATCCTCTCAAATTCTATATTCTCCTGTTGCTTTTTCTTGAGATCTTTTACATTAAGATGCTTCATGACTTTTGGTTTCACTATCTTTGGTTTCTTAGCTGCTTTTGCTACCTTCCTATCAATATGAGGGTTACCAGTCTTAGGCATTGCCTTTGCACTCATAGGATCTAACTTATTATATCTCTGAGATACCTTCTCACCATCAATCAAATCTGGATGCCATCCATTAATAGTCTCTGGAGGTGGATCTTCTGGGTATGTTGGTTTAATATCTGCTTGATTAAAGAATGCTTTAGGTCTCTTCAACCTACCTTCCATTAAAGCATTACCATGCCATTCAAAATCATTGTAAAATTTAGAATATCTTGACCTACGTTGATAACGATTAGGACCTTTAGTAGATTTTTTACTTCTATTTGTCCATGATTTAAAGGTCTTTCCTATTGATTTAAAACCTTGTGATATCCTAGATCTTGTTTTCTTTGCTTGACTACTCTTTGACCACTTATATAGTGATTTACCAGTTTGATATGCATCATAAGCTTTGGTAGCAGCTTTAACATATTTACCTCCAACACCCTGAAGAACACCACGTCCCAGTCCATATCCTACATTTTTAGCAATCCTACCCCAGTTCCTAGATGATGATGGGTATCGTGTTTTTAATGTTCCTCTTGGTGTCAATTGTTTTGGCTTTCCAGCAACATTAGCACGAGTATCTTGACCTATTGCTGCGTTTACACGAGATCTAAAATTTGCCTGTGATTGGGGCGTTCTCTTCACATATGTTTTCTTTCCAGGTCCAAATGTTCTCTGTGCTGCTTTCCTACCTAATTTAATTTGCTGCTGGCCAGTAACAGATCTACTTCCATACTTATCAATATATCTTTGAGGTAGTGTTCCCCTATCAATTGTTCCACCACGACTCATTCCAGTCCCACGAATTCCTTTAGACCATCCTCGTCTAGTATAAGTTCCTGCTGTCCTTTTATCAGTAGTTCCATAAGTTGTTTTTCCATATCCTCTTTTACCACGATAAGATCTTCCACTATAAACTTTAACTCTCTTCCTACCAGCTGCACCAGATCTAACCCTCTCTCTTTGACCAAAAGGATTCAAAGCACCTCTTCTCATTCTATTTCTACCTGCTGTGGTAGTTCCATATCTTTGTAACGTAGTTGCAGCACTAGTAGCCCTCTCTACAGCACTCCATCTACGTCCAAGTGTAACTCTTGGAGGTGCTCCAGATTTAGATCCCCACTGAGTTAGCATTGCTGTTCTTCCAAGGGGTGCTCCAGTAACTTGACCTGGTAAGACAAATCTTGAACCAGGAAAATTAGTACCAAATGCTTTATCAGTATATTGTCTTGATGCTCTAAGTTGTGCTATTAATCTTTTTCTTTTCTTCTCCCGCGATTCTCTTGATCCAACACCCTTTTGACCCAGATAAGTATCTCTAATAAAACTGACTGCCTCTGGCGAATCCAAAGAAGCAAAAACATTTAATGGAGAACGTCTCTGATATCTTACCTTAGTTACTCCATAGTTAAGAAACCCAGTCTCATTTTCTGTTCCATAATTAAAACCCTGCCATATTATAAACTGAGTATTCTCAGATCTTGCATAGTGAGGAATATGTAATGTCCAATCACGTAATATAGTATCAGAAGAATCTGCTGGGATTATAATCCCATCATCTAATCCCATCCCAGGAGCAAAGTCATCAGAATCTCCTTCTGCCCACAATGGAGTTATTGTATTAGTGAACCCTGGTATAGAATACCATATCTCCAAATCCGCAGAACCTAAATGAGACCACTCTCCACGCTGTGGATCTCTTCCACCATTACTATCATCTCCTCTAATACCAGTGAGTATAATAGTATCTAAATTTGTACAATCAATAGGATCCAAAAAAGCAGCTCTTATACTTCCACCATCATCACTTCCAACAGGAGATCCACCAGTAAATTGTAAATATGTACTATCAGTATCAAATCCACCACTATCCCCACTACCACTTCCACTAGCAGCAATAGCAGTATCAGCTAATCCATCAGTTACAGAACCAGCAGGATCAAATACATCATCAGCATATATTTCCTGATTAGGTCCGAATTCAGCCGCTACACCAGTATCAATTGTGACTAAATTTATACCTGGTTCTGCATCTGCTGCATATGCAAACGCATTACCTGTAGTCATCTGTTCTTCTAGTTCGGATCTCCAATCAGATCTAGTCTCTTCAAATTCTACTCTTAGTTCTTCTTCCCTCCTCTCCTTATTCTCTTCTCTAATTTTTTGCATTACAATATTCTCACGCTGTTTGCGCTTAACATCAGCAATAGTAATATGATCAAATAGACGTGATGACATTCAAAACAAAAAAACAGATTCTTTTTTATATTTATTGTTCTACATGTAGTGGTATAATAATCACATGATACATATATATTAAGAAATATTTTGCTAAATAACCTATAGGAAAGTTGTCAGAACTTATGAAAAGAATTGCACTTGCCTTTGGTATGTTATTGATGACAGCACCGTTTGCTAACCCAGCCCGTGCTGACCTAGTTCATAGAATGACTAGCTCAACTCAGTTGAGTGTCAATGGGGCTTATACAGATGCTAGCCGCATAGGTTCAACCTATTCAGTTTCTGGATCTAATATCAAGGTAGATACCTCTAACAGTGGACACTTCGGTGCTCTTACTGCTGGTAGTGCTACTGCTGCACCAACTCTAGACGTTGGTACATACGATGTTAATACAGCTGGCTCAGCGTTCACATTCACGGAAACTTACACCCAAGGTGATGCTATTGCAGCAATGGGTGCTGGTGTTGACGTAACTGCTGGTGTCGTCGCAGATATGCCGTCATACGGTGAAACCTTAACGATGTCTGGTGGTGTGGCCGGTACATTGGCTGGAACTATTACCAGTGCGGGAGTCACGACCCTAACTGCAGGTGGTGCTGGCACTTCAGCTACAGGCCAATTCGTAACTGAAATAATCATCGACTAGTCATGAAAAGGATACTAACAGTATTAATACTGCTTAGTAGTGCAGGGGCTGCTAGAGCAGTTCCCGTGGTGCCAAATTTTACACAGGGCTCGATGACCAGCCACACCGAGACTACCAGCACGGTGACGGAGACCATAAATTCTATGGACTATAACACTGGCTGGCAGTATGTGGTGACAGGGACAAACATAGAAGCAGATGGGGGTTTAACACCAACAGGTACAGGATCAATTAATAATACATCAGTAACACTAGACGGAGTGACTTCGACATGGAACGGTTTGAATTTAAACGAAAGACCAACTTATACAATGACAACACCAGGAGCGGCCTTTCAGTTTACCGAAGCTTATCAAGGACCAGGCCTCTCCAACCACACAATAATTCAAAGAACGACTACTATACAAAGCGTCACAGATACAACAAGTACCTTCACACAATAAAAAGGATATGTCTAATACTTGCAGCAAGTGTCATTGCAACCCCTGCACATGCAGCGGACGTAGGGGGAGTTAGTGCTACTGCTAACCCAATAGCTAACTCCTCTGGCTCAGTAACCAATCAAGCAATACAGGTTCTCCAAGGACCGTATATAACTAACACCTATGGTAATGCAATCAGTTGCCAAGGTCCTACCATGAACGTGACTCCATATGCTAATGGATCGGTAGCATTTAAAAGACCCTGGGAATCTAGCTATCAAGATCCCGTCTATGATGTTTGGGATGCTAATGATGATGGACAAATTGATAATCCGGGAAATGTTTTATATTATATGCCTACAAGAACTGGACAGAAAGATTCATATAATGTTTCACTAGGACTCTCTGCTACATGGTCCAAACCATTAGACAAAGAATTACAAGCATTATGTAAACAAGCAGCAACAACTCAAATAGGATTACAAAAACAGTTGACTGCCAATAAGAGATTAGACTTTGAGATAGCTCGTCTTAAGAACTGTGGTGAATTAATGAAAGCGGGAATTATTTTCAGGCCTGGTACTCAATATGCATTAGTATGTGCTGATGTGATGTTAATAAATCCTGCTGGTGTAGTCGCAAATCATACGCACGGACTACAACCTACTTCAACGAATTCTTCATCCTCTTCAACTCCCGAATCGCCCTCGTCCGATCCCGTTGTAACTCCATCCGTTCCCGAAGAGAAAGAATCTCCTTCTGCTCCTTCCCCAGGATTTTTTGGACTCTTCCGACTACCTGCTTTATGGCAGGGCGGAAAACGCGAAGAAGTAAATCAGCTAGAGGCTTTGCAAGTAGGGCACTTCCCGTCGCAACAGTCGCAATCACAGCAGTCGTCGAAGCAATCTGAGGAGTAGGCAAAAACTGTTCTGCTGCTCCTATATCTTCATAAAGAACTACACATATCTTTCTACCTGGATTAACAGGGTCAGGTTGCAATTCATGTCCTGATACCTTTTCCTTCTGGTTCTGTGCTACATCTCCTATCCTCTGAGCATTAGGTCCAGGACAAGGAGGATCTTTGGGTCCTGTATCTCCTGTCTCTGGTGTCTCTGGAGTTCCTGGTGGTTCTGGAGGTGGTGCAACAGGTGGTGCTTTTTGTTCTCTTATAATTGTCATCTGCTCTGGTTCATAGTCCATAGCATTGTATGTTGGATATTCTCCATGAGGACACAAAGTAGTAGAACCTTTAGGATCCTGATTAACAAGGTCTCTATCCCAAGGCTTACCATCCCTTCTATTATCCTTATGCATGGTAACACAACCAGGCATATCTACAATAGGAAATCCCAGATAATTTGTTACAGGATTAAAGTTAGGAACATATGGTTGTCTAATCTGCCAAGAACGTACATAAGGAACACCAACATTCTGCACCTGAACATTTGGTATGTTAGGGATTGGTTGACCCATTCTTCTTATCCATATTAACAAAATCAATCCACTTTTTATTATCTTTTGTCGTTCTTAAGACTGGTCCACTCGTCTGAGGGAACCTCATCATTAATTCATAAGATACTCTTTCATTAACATACTTTTCCAATTCTTCTTTCTCTTTCTGTTCTGCACTAGTTATCATACCAAGTAAAGAACCTCCTACTCCAACAAAAGCATATAGAAATGCTGCTACTCCTAGGTAGTGAGGTATCTTCCCACCGAAAAACTTCTGGATGGCACTCTTCTCATTAGGATCTTTTAATTTCTTTTTAAGTTTCATTCAATTAGTGTTCCAAATGTTCTACGAATCACACGTAGTGCCTCAAGATCCATATTCTTAGTTCCTCCATCATAAGCATGGGCATAACCCTCTTCAATCATTTGTTCGTTGAGCGACACAGCACTGTCGCCGATGTAGCACCAGCCCAATAACCTACCGTACTTGCCAACACCACCGACGAGCTCAGTCCTAATGACAAGATCATCGTCACCACTGATAGCTCCTTCCAATTTGTCTTTAAGCCAGTCTGTAGCGTCAAGTCCAAGGGCTTTTTCTTCGAGGTTCCTTGTCCTCTTCTCAGGAGTGTCAACACCCGCTATCCTTACCCTCTCCTTCTTGTACAGATCGAACCCCAAGTCTATCACTACATCTATCGTATCGCCATCCAATACTTTCGTAATCTCCGTCACTCGGAAATTGTAGCAGCTCTTCCTGCTCGGTGGTGTCATCGCTCCCATAGTCGATCTCTAATTCTAGTAGTGCATTATTTATAGAATCATCAATGGGGGTACGATTCTGCTCTGACTCCCACTCACGCATTCTCTGAATCCATTCACCTGCACTAGGAGCCGCTTCTGCCTTCGGTGCAAAGTATCCTGCACCAATAAAAGCAAGTGCTATCGATCCAAGCAGACCAATAGCAGCAACTACTTTCTCGTTAGCACGTACTCTGCCCGTGATTTCTTTTTGTTTTTCTATAAGAGCATCTACTTTAGTATGAAGCACCGCAATGTGTGCATCAACCTTCAGATCCTGTAGGGTTTTGTCGCTCATCTTTCATTTCAAGGTAGGCTAATCTCATTATATAGTAAATTGACCACGAAACACCACCCATTAAGATTCCTATCATAATGTTGACACTCTGGACAACTTCTTGCATGTTAGGTTACGTGAATGACTCCTTTCATACCAGCACCAGTATGAGGTTCACACTGGAACTCATAATCTCCTGCTTCTGTAAAGGTTACATCAAAACTTTCTCCACCTACAAACGATAAGTCTGGGTGTGATAGTTCTGGATGATCTGCTACTACAAAGTTATGTGGAGGTAAATCTCCGTTAACTATTGTAACCGTATCACCTGCAGCAATTGAAAGCTCAGCAGGATCAAACACCAGGTTCCCATTAGAACCCATTTGTATTTCCGCAGCATAAGCCATCCTCGGCATGAAAAGCACTGCAGCAGCAATCAATGCTACCCACAGAGTCTGTATAAATGTTTTCATATTGTTGAACAAAATAATGACCCTTCACTCTGTATACAGTCTATACTATTAGGGTGCAAATGTAAATATGGTACGTCTTGTGTTGCTTGTGATTTGGCTGCCCATGCATTCTCTGCGTATTCACAAATGCTTTGGTGATGCCGTTGTTCGTCTAAGTATTGAACAGTGTAATGAGACACGATTTTAGCCGTGGGCTCGCATAAATTTCACTTAATATTTAGATTACTTATAGGTAATATTAACTATTATTATGTGTGTTTCAAGACCATGTTATCATACCGAAATAACTCTCTGAACCTCAGGAAATCTTTCTTTAACTAACTTCTCAATACCCATAGTCATTGTCTGAGCACTCATAGCACATCCTGCACAAGCACCTAACATTCTTACCATGACTATAGGACCTTCCTTAAGGTAATCTATAGCCACGTATTCTAATATACCACCATCCGCCTCAATGTAAGGACGGATTTCATCAAGTACCTTATGTACGTTTACATCATTAAGTTCCATTACAATAGAATAGCTCCGATAATAAATCCTTTAGCAAATGAGATAACAACTACTTGATAGTCAGTCAATTTACCCCATGTACCATCTTGACACTTTTTAATTAAGTTTTTATCCCATTCAACTACTTTATTGAAACCGTGTTTAATTGGATTGCCGCAAGACATTAGTTTTCCTCTATGATTTGTTTGCGAAGTTCCCAAGTTTGACCACTAGTAGAACCCCTACAAGGATTTATACAACTATGATCTCCTAGATTATTACATACTAATCCTGCGAGATCATGGGGACAACCTTCTTTACCAGTTGCCCAATATAATTGTCCACCAACCCATCGAGAATTACACTTAGGACATATTGAAGTAGTTAATTCCATACATCATAAATTCTCCTCTTCTCCTAATTGAATTTTACAATCAGACTTAGGATAAGCAACGCAAGTAAGAACAAATCCTGCTTCAATCTGATCATCATCAAGGAAGGATTGTTCCTCTTGATCTACTTCACCTTCTAGAACCTTACCAGCACATGTAGAACATGCACCAGCCCGACAAGAGTATGGAGCATCCACACCCTCTTCTTCTACCGCATCCAGAATGTATTGATCATCACCACACTCAACAGTGGTTTCTGTTCCTTCTGTATCAATGACAGTGACTTGATAAGATGCCATGAGTAATTCCTACAATTCGAATGATATTTATTATATCACTCTTTGGGAGGTTGTGGTGATTGTGTTGGAGTCAATACCAATGGTGCTTGCTCAATTCTTATTGTCTGAGCAGGTGCTGCTTGAGTTGCTCTCTCAATCAGTGCTTCCATATCTTGCTTAGATATAGAACCATTAGGACCAGATCCACCACCCTTATCCATCTTCATTGTTCCATCACCCTTCTTAGAGGCTGTTTGAATTCCGAAGCTGGCTAAAACCCCAGTGAAAACTGAAGCTATAAATGTCGGATCTATTTTCTGTTGTGGTATGCCAGGTATGGCTACGTAATTTAAAGTAAGTATAGCACCAGACCAGCCAAGAACAGTAATCCTAACCATTGTTGAGATGATTGCTGCTTGTTCTTCAGCATCTGGTACTATAGCAGACTTTACTTTACCTAAGAGACCTTTCTTCTTCTCTTCTTTATGTTCTTCTTTAATCTCTTCAGACATAAGAATGAGCGTAACTCATTCTATTTAGAGAGTAGCAGACGCTTGATCAGCAGGAGCAGGAGTTAGATCATTAGCACCAGTAGGAAGTTCTACAGGAGCAGCATCCAGACCAGCACCGCCGCCTAGACCACCACCAAGATTTCCCATAACTGCTTCAAGAGCTTGAGACTTGACGTTATCAATAATTGAATCTCTGTTGACATATACAGATAAGCCACCAACGACAACGGCAAGAGATACAACACCAGACGCAACAGCAACGATGTTAACAACTTTTTGCATTTTTTTTAATCGAGTTATTTATTTAGCACTATAGTATGCTTTGTAGTAATTGGCAAGCCCTGATGTGGTTGCTTGCTTCTGACACCACTCATTAGCACACTCATAGATGGATGCTGTAGGACCAGCACCACCAAAATTACGTAAAAGAATCCCCAATGATTCTTGTCTGAGATTTAATTCTTTCTCTGTCAGAGTTTTTTCTAATCCAGCAAAGGCAGGATCAGCATGTCCAATCTCTCTTATCTCAGACTTATCATAGGTTACATTGTTTGGCATTAGATTAGTCCTAAAGAACCAGCAGTCATCCCTATACTAACAAAGAAACCAAATTCTAGCAAGTCTCTATAAGGACTATTGAAGAGCGTATTGAGCACCATTGAAGTAAACGTATGCAGCGACAGTGGATACAAATATTAATTGATACATTTATTTGATTAAAAGATAGACGAGTATACCTATACAACCCACAAATGCCAAACGTCCATTCCAACGCTCAGCCCATCTCCAGTAATAGTGATCCCAGTTCATTATGCTCCTGCAGGTACAGTAACAGGGACTGGTTGCATTACTCGTACTCCTTTACCCCCGCCAAAATCATCATCGTCATCATCATTAAATCCGCCACCAGCAGCGGCCCAAAATCCAAGTAATATAAGTACAGGGATAAAAGGAAATATCAATGCTAATACTGGTGATGCTGATTCTGTTGTGGTTATTAATTCACCCATTTGTTTTGGTTCGGGGATAAAGTTGCGAGTAATTATTTAGATTTGTAACAAGTTAGAATATACCAGGAATTATCTGTCCGGTTGTAACATATGCACCAATGGCAGCTACGAAACCAATCATTGCCCAACGACCATTAGTAAGTTCTGCTTGAGCACTCTGATCAACATCCATAACTTCCATGCGAGGTTCAGAAGCATACATGTTCTGACGACCACCGTCTTCGGTAATAACTGTTGCGGAAGAATTTGTCATCGTTGTGTAAAGAAACATTACATAATTATATAGGAAAGATTAAATTTTGTCTAGGGATTTATACTCATCTCAATACATATTCTCTTCTTTATACTCTATAAGTTCCTTTACCCATTCCTGTTGCCCACAAAATCCATGAGCATCTCTCTCACCATCTGCATGGTAATTTAAATGCAGCACTTCAATCATAAAGAACATACCAATAAACATCATTGGCATCATCCATAAAGGATGTCCAAAGACTTCACAAAACTCTTTGTAGTAATCTTCGAATTTCATATGGCTTCCCAATAAAAAAGGGAGCATTGCTGCTCCCTTCTAATTATATCACAGACTAGATCAGAATGTGAACTTAGCACCAACCTTACCAGACCAGTCGATGATGTCATCGTTAGATGAATCTTCGCCAGAGATTCCAGCAATCTCACCGTATACGGAAAGATCTTCGTTGATCGCTACAGAAGCACCAACCTTACCAGAGATTTCACTCTCGGTGTCGTCAGTAGAATCAGTATGAACGAAAGCTGGACCAGCTTGAACATAGTAAGATACGTTATCTGTACTTCCTTCGTAACCTACGTGAAGGTCGGTAGTACCATCGTTATAGTCTCCATCAGGATAGGAGAGGTTGCTCTCGACATTCACGTAAGGACCAGCAAAAGCTGCGCCAGCGAGAAGGAATGGAGATGCTGCAAGAGCAGCAATTGTTGATTTGATAGACATGATTGTTTTTTTAAGTATCTCGCAAGAAAAAACTCCTGCGGATGTTAGACCTCCCGACATGGAAGTCCGTTTACATTCGCCAAGGAGTACGATAATTTCGGGTCCTTTGACTTTAAAACTGTCACAGTAAAGATTGTGCCAGTTCATAATATTTATGTTAACATATGTTTAGAACGGTGTCAATATGTGACAACCAGAAATGTGGTTGTCACCCTTCCTGTTGTTTAGCAGCAGAGTTTTCGGTTATCCGTCCCAAATATGCATCATAATCCATATGATCTTTAATATCAATGCTTGCACCATGCTGTGTCCAATAATCTGTCAGTGCTTGATAATTCTGTTTATGAAAAGCATCAACATGAACTGGATGAATAGATGATCCTAATTCTGTCTTATAAACCAACAACGGAATAGCAAATGTATTACCACAATTATAGATTAAATCATCTGCAACAGGACGTGGCTTAACTCCTTGGTCTAACTTATACTTATCTCCTCTACAATGATACTCAACTAATCTCTCAGCATGTCTACGTGTAATAATATAACATGCCGTAGAGAAATCATTTACAAATCTCTTATGCAATCTAACATGTATATCCCCTGTACATATAATAGCAATCTGAATTACATCATAATCAAAGGGAGCATAAGCCATGAAATCTTTCCATGTGAAATTCCATGTCTGAACTAAATCCATACTACAATCATCTTCCATCATGACTGCATAAGGAGCATCACTATGTTCCAAGAAATATTTCATTGCCTTCAGATGAGAAGTAGTACATCCAATCTCACCTGAACTCATAGACTCTGGATACTTACCCTGAATAATATCACTAAGATCATCCTCTCTACCATCATATGCAGAGATACGAGTGTAATCTAATTCCCAATAGTTAAATTGGGTTTGCATATACTCCCACCTTTCTGGTTGACCATCCAGATTAATACAATAGATAGGTCCAAAACCTTTTAATTTATGAACTGACTTATTCTTTTCAGAGTAATCAATGGTCATAGATCAACCCAACAAACTGGTTCTATAGGAGCAGGTGTAAATTCAATTCTCTTATCCCATTGATCCTTGCAAATCTCATCCATAC
>VTLG01012709.1_pt1 | contig 75945 bp, 98 predicted proteins | sample 4694571 | NCBI WGS metagenome assembly VTLG01 (sample SAMN12604809, study PRJNA352737) | marine metagenome | biome: ENVO:00000447; feature: ENVO:00000209|ENVO:00000569|ENVO:01000036; material: ENVO:00002151; isolation source: viral sequences binned using virsorter ...
CGCCTCCATTAGTTCAGACTCTACAAGTGCCCCATGATTCCATACCCACTCTTTGCCTTCCATGATGCCTTCTACGAAAGCACTAGGAGCGGATGGGTCTGAAACTATATCAGCAGCTGTAGCCAAATAAAAATCATTCCTCACATAATTACTGCCATCTTTCTTTTGTTCTAAACTTCCCATTCCTCTTGAAGAAACACCGAGTTTAGCTCCCTCATCCATAAGGGTCTTAACGATTTCACCCATAGGTGTAGATAATATTTTAGCTTCACCTATAAAGTTTTTACCATCTGGATAAAGTGCAGTTATCATATGAGAAGCTCTTTCTAAATTTATTGTTGGACCTTCTGGGTGTCCTAATTCACCATAAGCACGCTTCTCGTTGATGAATTCTTTATTGTATCTTTTGACTTCTTTGTCAAGTATTTCCATAGGATACACACGGCCATTCTTGTTTTTGATATCAGCCTGCATAAAGATACCTTTAATTTTATAATCTTTCTTGCCGTTTTCTTTTTCTTCTGTAATGTATTCTACATCACTTACAAATTCTTCGGATATTAATTTTACTTTATTACTCATGATTCCCTCTATGCTGTGTAATTAGCATCCTTTTTAAATTCTAATATGACAAAACCAGATGTTCCTCTTGTTTGTGCATTTATATCAGATGATGTTGCTGTTGTATTTGTAGCACTTCCTAAAATCAAACCTGCAGAGCCATCATAGTGACCACTTCCAGCAAGTTGTAATGCAACCACATTAGCAGATGCACCAATAAATTTAATGATACAATCACCTGTATTAGCAGCGGCAGTTCCTTGTGTTAATCCCCACCATGCTCTTGATAAATCTAATTTTGCTCCATTTGCAAAACCACTTAAACCATGTGCATCAAGAATTAAGTTATCTGCAGTATCATTGTCAAATATTGCTTTGACTGTGACAGTTCCACCAGCACCAGCAGCATTTACTACTGTATCTCTTAATGTTGTTGTTACAAATGACATTAATTAAACTCCTATTAAATTGACAGTACTTCTTTTTCAAAGTACGAAATTAAGTCCTTTTCACGAACTTTATTTTTTTTACTTATATCTTTAATTGTTTTTTCAAAAGTATTTAGGAAATCTTGTGGTTTAGCATCCATAATTTTGAATACACCATCCACAGCAGATTTCATTTTAGGGGATAATTTCTTATATTCCCTTGATTTTTTATGTTCATCTTTCTCTAAGAAAGGTTTATAAAAAGAATCAAACTTCCTCGCCATCTCCCTCATCCTGTGTGACTGTAGACTTAACAAATGTGTTTGCTACTTCTTTTCTTTTTGTTTCTAGGGCATCTCCTACTTTTGAAGCAATTGTATCTTTAAAAGCTGTTTCAGCACCTAAGTTATCACCATCGGATAAAGCATCTATTATATCTTTAGTTTCCATCATTGTTATCTCCTGTATTATTTACACCATCAGTGCCTTCTAAGTCATCTGCTGATATAAAATTACCAGAACCATCTTGTGGATATCTAGTGATACCATCACCACCATCTGGCATATCAATACCACCATCCTCAACATCTGTTCCAGATTCTTTATTAATTTGTGTTTGCATTTCATCTATTTCTGCATCTGTCATATTTAATACATTTTTCTGTACCCATTCTTTACTATAGAATGTTCCGATATATGTTTCAATAGTTTGTAATGCATTTAATCTATCTTGCATTAATTCTGCTTTTTTCAATTCAGCAAAATGACCATCTTGTAAAAAGTTATACTGAATATGTTCTTTCATTTTATTCCAATCTTCTAAGGTAACAATACCTTTTAGAATTAACTGAGCTTTTAACATGTCAGTAAATAATGGTGTAAATCTTTTTCTTAATCTTTGTACAAACTTAGTGAATTTTAATTCATCTCTAGTAATCTCTGTAGAACGACCTAAACTAAATCCACTTTCAGCTTCCATTCTAGAAATAGGTACATTCAATGAACGATATAATTTGTTTTGGAAATATTTTATATCTTCTATCTCACCTAAGTTTTGTCCACCTTGTAGTGTAGTAATCTCTGTTCCACGACCACCCTCTCTACGAGGTAACCAAAAGTCTTCTAACATTGACATATGATTTCTATCATCACGAATCTCACCAGAAGAAGAATCATAAACTAATTTGTTACGATAACGATTCATAACATCTTTTAGATATTGTTCTGCTTTAATCTTTGGAAGATTACCTACATCAATATAAAATATTCTTCTTTCAGGAGCTCTAGATATTCTGTATATAACTACAGAGTCTTCAATCATTCTTAATTGATTTACAGGTTTGATTGCTTTGTGTAAGTGTGAAAGTATGTGACCTTTGTTTTGGTCAATTAAACCAGATGGTACATATGTAATAGAATCATCTGCAATTTTAATGCCTTCAGTCAATGCCCCAGAGTTTAATCCTTTGTCATTATATAAGTAAAAGTCATCAACACTTTTTATCATCTCTAAAGAAGTGCCTGGTTTTATATCTTTATTAATTTGTCTTACTTTTCTAATTTTTCTAGGGTCTATATACCTTACTTCAACAACACCCTTTTTTGGATTTTTTTTATCAATTACTTTGTGATAAAAAATTCTACCATCAATATACCATCTTCTAAAAATGTCATGTCCTTTTACATCAAAATCTAAAAGTGATAATACAGTATCAAATTCATCACGAATTTTTCTTTTAATTTTTTCTGTATATTCTAATCTATCAAGAACAATAGATACTGCTTGGTCACGCTCATTAGATACAATGCCTTCATTGACTATATCTTCAATCGCTGAATCACATTCTGGTTGTTGTGAAATCTCACGATATCTACGAATTAAGTCAACTTCTGACCTCTCTCTACCATCTGTGTCTAATACTTGACCAAAAAATCCACCACCAGCAATTTCGACTGTGCCGTCATCATTAGCTGGTGCTGTAAATTTTTCTTGACTTTTGGTGTCTTTGATTCTCTCAAATTTAAAACCAAATAGTTCTGCCATAATAAAATCTCCTTTATTGTCCTTTATTTATAAGGAAAAAAAAGACTGTTTTAGAAGTTAACGCCTGAAGCTTCGAAGTGTTGATACTGCCAAGTACAAGCAAATTCTTCTATTGTTGTATCTTCAGCAGAAGATAATTCAATAGATGCAATAGTTGAAGGCCATGAGTTTCTAAAAATGTAAGATTTTATAGTAGTGCCATCTCTATCTAATTGTTCAACAGTTAAATCTGTTGCATAATCAGACATTGATTGAACACCAGTAGCATCAGCAAAGTCATTAATACCATTGTTCCATCTTTCAAGAGCATTTCTAATCATGAAGTCTGTATCATTGTAGAATGTAGTTTCCCATGTTCCAGCAGCTGCAGTTCTATCTCCAGCGATATTAATCGTTCTTCCTCTATATTTTAGTTCAACAGTACCTAATTCAATAGCAGGTAATGAAGAAGCCTTACATAAAAATGAAGTTCTTGCAACATCTAATCCGATTGCAATTCCAGCAGGTGGTACAATAGTTACACGAAACTGATTACTTCTAGCTCCGCCACCGAGTAAATTTGCCTTAAAGTCATCTATCTGTGCCATGATTAACCCCCTACCTCAGAAAATGCCACGCCTGTTCGAGTTGCGACAAAGTTTAATGTAATGAAGTTAATAGAACGAGCAGGTTTAATGAATATGTCTGCAACAAATTCGTTTCTATCAATTACACTCCCTGTGTTATTTGAAGCATCACACTTGACTAAGAAGTCTGTAATACCTCTACGACCTTGAACATCTCTTAGGAAAGGTTCAACTAAACTTCTAAATTGTGCCCTTGTAAATTCATCATTGAATTCAAAGAGTTGAAATTTAGCAGCAGTAGCAACCGCTTTTTCTAATACTAAGAATAATCTTCTAACATTAATTCTGTCAAAAGCACTTGGTTTAGTTTGAGCAGTTTTATCACCAAATAAAGTTACACCTTGGCCTGGGAAGTTAACGACTGGGTTAACTCTTGCCTGATAAAGAACATCTCTATCTGCCTTGTCTGGGTTAAATGATAATTTAATTGCCCCTCTGACTGTTCCTCTAGTGTAACCAGCAGGTGAAAACCATGCATCAGCAACTTGGTCTGTATTTGCACACAATCCAGCAGTTGAACCATTTAAAGGTACAAATCTGTAAGTGTCATTGTACTTGTCATACATGTACATATATCCACTATCAAACACCATGTAAGATGAACTTGGACATAAGTCAGCAGCGACTCTTACATTACTTGCTTGTTTAGCAGATGTTGTAACACCAACTGTAGCAGAACGATATGGTGAAACAAATCCAACACAATCTTTTCTGCCTTCTACTAAGTTTGTAATCATTGTGACATGAGTATCATGACCTGTAGATGTATCAGCAACGATACTTGATGAACCACCGATAACTAAATTGATATCTTCTGATTCAGCATTTTTAAACTTATCGTATGCAAGTTCGATTTCTCCAGCAGTAGTAGAATAGTCATCTGTTCCACCTGTTAGAGTATCAATAGTTATTGGTACAACACTTGTATATGTTGTTGTAGTATCTGTTCCCCAATTACTACCAGCACTTATATGGTCTGTCCAATAAATGAAATTTGATTTAGCTCTAATTACATCTGCATAGTAAATACTATCACCTTGTGGTCCTTTTGCAGATGAGTTTTTAGACATATTACCAAATGTTTCGATAACAGCTTTTGTTCTATTTCCAGCTGTATCTGTATCGAATCCTGTTATTAAACCATCAGCATCAGCAACAACAACATGAAGTTCATCATTAGAACCACGACCATTGTTTGTATTATAATCTGATGTGCCTGGAGCACCTTGAAACAAATCAGCATATTTCCAGCGTCTTTTAATTTTTGAATCATCTGGAATTGCAGTTTGTAAACCAGCACCTGCAGGGTCATCTTTTAAACGAATTGTTAATGCATTTGTTGATGTATTGATTGCAGTGACTTGATATTCATTAAAGTCATCTACTGATACTGTGTTTGATGTATCTGAATAGAATGATATTAAATCACCTACATTAAATGCATAACCTGAAGCATCAGCATCATCTACTACGATAGATGTATCACCTACAGCAGATGTTGATGTGTTTACTAAGTTATTTGTACTTAAATCTTGTTCGTAGGCATCTGCCTCAGCACATATCTCTACTCTGATTGAGTTACCCCATGTTCCAGCAGTTCTTGCAGCCCATTCTCCATGACTACCTTGTCCTGTTGAGAAACTTGCATCATAGTGGTCTAAATCTCTAATTAGTATACCAGAGTTTGCTCCAGCATTTACTATAGCACTCTCTGCTCTAACCACTTTAAGTGAATCTGTATATTTTAAAAAGTTTGCGGCACTAAAAAATGTTTCGAATTGATTACCTGTTGTTTTAGGTTTACCGAATATCTCGACTAGTTCTTCTTCACTAGAGATATTAACGATTGATGATACTGGCCCTTTTTCAAAAGCTCCAGCAATTGCACCAATACTAGTTGCAACGGCAGGTACAACATTGGTTAAATCGACTTCATTTACTTGTACGCCTGGTGACACTAAAAACGCCATTGACTTACTCCTATTAATTATAAAGTTTATTCTTTATGTTCTTTCGTTATATTTATAAAAAAATTGTATTCTAGAATCTGTTTTTATATGTTGCTAAACATATAAATAGAATTATGTCTAGTGAACATTACAAAAAGTATAAAAAAACTATTAAAGAAGTTACAAAAAGGAACTACCATAAAAGAGTTTCTTCTTTGAATCAATATTTAGTAAATACCAAATGTATACATTGTGGTGAACCTGAAATAGCTTGTTTAAGATTCTATCCTCATGATAAAGAGATTCGTAAGACTATTAAAAGAGTAGGTATGAATGATGAGAGTAGAAAAACTGTAAAAAGACTAATAGATTCTTCTAAGATAGTATGTTCTAATTGTTTAATTAAAATAGAAAATGATTTATTAGACCCTACTTTTTTATAATTTATTATAAATAGCTATAATAGAGGGGGTAAATATGGAATCTTGGTTATTAATTGCTATGTTACAATTATCAGATGGGTCTGCTGGCCCAACTTTACCTATTGATGTATTTCCTAATTATGAATCTTGTATGACCACTGCAAGAAGTGCTGAAGATATAGTCAGAGAAATAGCCGACAATCATGATATTGTTTCTGTTTTTTTTAGTTGTGTTAGAGATACATCTTTAGAACAAACATAATTTAATCATCTTTAATATCATCTATATTCCAAAACTTCTTTTTGAAATATTCATTTTTCATATACTTTTCATATATCTGTTTAATATCACCTGAACTCATTGGTGGTTTCTCATGCCAGTCAGAAACATTACATTCTTCTAATTGTTGTTCTATAACTTCTAACTCTCTTTGTAACATGAGTATATCTAATTCAAGTTTTTCTTTTTGATTGATATACTTTTGTTTTATTTTTTTGAGTTTTATAGCATCTTCTAAATTACTTATCTTACTCATATTAATTTACCAATCTGAATTATGGTCTCTAACTACTGTAGTCCACCTAGTTCCATACTCATCTACTTCTACCTCTGGTTCATCTATTCCATTATCTACAAATCCAAATGGAGCCATATCTTGTTCTAATTGTTCTTTTTGTTCAGCATACATTCTTTCTCTTATATCATTATCAGTTAATTCTTTAAAGTATATTTGGTCGACTGCCCATGCAAATATGAATAGGCATGCAACTAAATCATCTGTACAACCATCATCTGCTTGCCATGAAGAACCCTTTACAATAAATGTAGATAACTCACTCATAATATCATAGTCTGGTATTAATAGTTTATCTGATTCTATTAATTGTTTTAGATTCGAACATCCTATTCTTTTAACTGCCTTAGTAGTTCTTACTCCTAACTGTGCCTTACCACCAGAGAATCCAGCTCCTAGTATTTGACCAGCACGACCTCTCATAGATGCCATGACTAAATTATCATATTCTAAATCATATTGTAAAGCATTTGCAACTTGTTCTCCTATATCATTTACTTCGACTAATACAAAACATTCATTGTATGCCTTTGCAACTTCATATATTTTTTGTGGAAATAGTAAAGGTTTAATTTCATTGTTTCTATATTTTGCAACTACTCTATAAGGCATTTGCGTTACATCTATTACTAAGAATGCAGAATAATCTTGTGATGTTCCTCGTGAAACATCAGCAGTAAGAAAATAACTTTTCTTTGGGTCTGGTCTTTCGAATATATCTAAGTCTGCATTACTTTGTATTGGGTCAATGTAAGGCATTTGTTTTAATTTATGTGGAGCAATTAGTGTATCAATCGAACCTAAGAACTCACATTCAAACTCTGAGTTAAATTGTGACTGTGATGTATTTCGTATTGTTTCTTCTTTCCATACTTCATCACGACCTGGCACCTCTGACCAATGTACTTCTAATGGAATATAATCATTCTTTTTACTTTGTGCATCAGTCCACAATTTATAAAACATATTCATACCATGTGGTGTAGATACTATCATTACCTTTGTAGATTTACCAGATGATATTGTAGGATATACAGAACTAAAAAATTCTTCAGCTAATGATGATGGTACATATGCAAACTCATCAAGGAATATAATGTTGTAAGAACCACCACGAATTGCACTGGCAGATGTTGAAGCTGCAAGTATACTTGAACCATTTTCTAAATCTAAACTTCCTTTGTTCCATGAGATTACACCTTGTTGTAACCACTTAGGTAAATTCTCATATCCTAATTGTAATCTACCTAGTATATCTCTAGCAGTAGATGATTTATTTGCAAGTATAGCAACATTTACATTTTGATTAAACAAAACATAATGTAATAAATATGCAATAATTGTTGTTGACTTACCAGACTGTCTAGGAAGTTTACATATTGTAAAACGATTATCATGAAATGTTTGTACCATGTTTTTCTGAAAGTCATACATGTTAAATGGCACAAGACCTTCATCAAGAGATACAATCTTCATGTGTGTTTGTATAAAATGTATAGGGTCATCCATACACTTCTGATATTCCTGTATTTGTTCTTTTGTAAACTCTACAGAAACATTAGCTTTCTTTAGAAGTGGATTACCTAGATATTGATTGACATCTGTAGCCATTAGATTTTTTTATTGATATATCTTATTGCAGAATACACTACAAGTCCTAGTATAATATACATTATACCATCAAACCAACTTATGTCATTTAGTAAGTCTGCTGTAATAAAAGATAAATCCATAATTATTTCTCCTTATCTTTCTTTAATAATTTTTGAAGTTCAGCTGTTGAACCCACATACAATGCATTTGTTACATTCTTCGGTGCATTGTTTGGAACTTCTTTTAATCGTTTCATGGAAGCTTGTAACTTTCCAAGTTTTTCTGTTATGTCAGCAACTTGTGATATAAGATTACCTGCTACTTCATAACTTCTAGGATGGTCGGATTGTTTGGCAACTTCGAGTATACCATCAATCGCATCTTGACCTCTTTCAATTAAATTATAAAAGTTCTCTCTCTGATATTTATAATCTGTATCAACATCATCAAGTGTATTATCTCTTTTAACTGTAAGAGTATCTGGTTTTTTTTCAACAAGCTCTGCTGTCGATTCTTCGATATCTAGAATCTCATCTAGAATATCTTTTGTTTTGTTACTCATAACTATTTCACCTTTCTAGTTTTTACATTAACATTTCTCAAAGCCCTTATGGACTTATCACTTAACATGTCTGCAACTAACTTTTCATCTTTTCCTTTCAGTATAAATTTGCCTATACCCTTTGTAATTATTTCTGGTGTAGGTCTTCTTGTATCCTTATATGTTTTAATATATTCTTTGGCAAAATTTAAAGCTTTACCAGTCTTATCTGTTACTTCTATATCTTCTTTTAATTTTTTAAAAGTTTTCATTATCTTGTTTTTACTGCATGTTGTGGATTGTTACCAATATCAATAACTTTAAATGTTCCATCAGATAAACCTTTTTCTACTTGTGTTCTAGTAAGAGGTGGTATTTTATCTCTGCCTTTTAAATGTAATACTAATGCATTTGCAACCTTATCAGTTTCATAAGGTTTACCATTATATTGAACTTGTTGTCCATAAAAAAATGTATATTTCATTTTATTTTTTTTGTCCACTGCTACCATACTTTTGGCTTCTGTTAAATTTTGTTGTAATTGTTTAAATGTTTTCATTACTCATCTTCACCTGTTTCAGTATTATAGTTTTTAGCATCTTGATAAAAAGATGTTGTTTCATTAAATCCGAAATCATCATCAGCATCAGCAGATGTTGGATTTGGTGTAGCAGTATATCTTTGTTCTCTCTTAGGAGCTGCACTTGGCATATCTGTGTATTGGTCAACTTGTACAGTCTTAATAACTTTACTAGATGTGACAGGGCCATATAGATAAAACTTAGTAGTAAAATCTAAAGTATAAATGATTGCTCTTCTTTCTTCATAAGTTCCACGATAATTATCTTCGTATTGTATACTGTTCAATACTATAGGTATATCTCTTGCAATACCCATATCTTCCATGTCTTTAATTGTTAAAGTATAATCTGGTTGAAAGTATGGTAATATTTGTTCAACTATTTGTAAAGCGTCATCAGATTGTTTTGCCATTGCATATAATTGTATACCAACATTATATGGAACTGGCATATATTGTGTGTCTAGTTTACCAGAATCACTTGCACTTGATTTTACTTTTTTAAATTTTTGTACACGATTTAATTTTCTTGCAGGGTCATATGTCAAGTCTTGTATTTCAAAACCTAGTCTAGGTAATGTGAGTGCAACTTTACTGTCTAGTCCAGCATCTTGGTCAAGTCTTGTTAACCATTTTTGTTTTGGCCCATATGCCAAAGGCACTTTCATAGATTGTGTAATTACACCACTATTATTTTTACGAACAACATGTATATCATTAAATAGAGTACCAAACCCTACAATAATACTTCTAACTGTTTCGTGATAAAATTGTCTATTTCCTAACATTACGCAAATACTCCAGCATCACCGAATGGATTAGATTCTGAGAAGTCTAATACATTATCATCCAGTTTATCAAATAATTCATTTTGTGCAGTCTTATCTTGCACACCATCCCCTACTATATAGTCTTCTGTTAATAGATATGAATCATCACCTGTGTCAGCAGCATTCTCTAATAGAATACTTGTACCTACTGATGTTTCATCATCTTCACCGATTATATTATCACCATCAGTTTCCTCTAACAATAAACCAAAATTACTTCTAGCATGTTGTATATTTATCTCCTCGTTTTGAGCAGTTGATTGTTCTAATGTAAATTCGAAATCTCTTGTGTTTCTACTTTCAGTATCTTCTATACTATCAATATCTGTAATACCTGTATCAAGTGCATCAGATGAATATTCAAACTGTTTACAATTTAATTTATAAATTGGATTATTATCTAATTGATGAAATGGTTCATCATGGTCTACAAAACTAATTTCAAATATTTTACCTAGTATAGGATGATAAACTAAATCACCCTCGTATGGTCTATCTGTGCTTACTGCATCTGTTTCTGTAAGTATATAAAAATCACTACCTGTTGTTACAGTTTCTAAAACAGATGAATCTTCTGATTGGTCAATTGTACCAGATTCTAAAAGTATAGAACCACCTGTAGTATCTGTGCCACTTTCTATTTGTATTTGTTTTGTTAAATCCTGAAATCTTGTTTTATGCACTACTAAGGTTAATTCGTTTCTATTTTCTAAACCGAATTGTGACATCAATTCTTTTTCACCTTGATAACCACCCTCAGCATCTTCCACATACATTTCGATAGGAACTTGTGAAGTAAATTTACTAAGTGAATCTTCACCTAAAACATTATCAATAGCAACAGTTGTTCTGTCTATGTAATAAACATCATGACCAAAAATTTGTATTGCTTCTTTTACTAAATCACTATAAAGATTTTTTTCAGTCTGTATTGATGTGCTGTTATTTGTGTGAAAGGCTTTATTGACTGCCATGGCATTATCCTATCATTCCCCAGATAGGTGTATTGAATGCGCCCTCCCTTATTGATGTTTCAAGTTTATCTATTTCTTCTATTGCTTGAGAATAAATTTGTTCACCATTCATTGTTACACCACCTAGTGTTGCTACTCCATTAAATTTAGAGAGGTTTGCTCCCCATTGTCTTTTAATTAATGCTGTCGCATATCTTTTTAAATACATATCATCAAAGATATCTGTATATGTTGTTGGGTCTATTTTACGATAACATTCTATAATTAAGAATTCATCTACAGTTATTTCTTCCCAATCCATATCTAAGTATAAACGATTTTGATGTTGATTAAAACGAATTGGAACTTCACCAGTAAGTATATGAGATAATAAATCTAATTGTTGCATTGTCATTTCATAATGTATAATTGATGTAGATGAAAAATCATACAAGTCATTTAATCTTAATTGATAACGAATATCAAACATACTATTTGTTTGTGCATTATCAAAATTAAATATTTGAACTACAGATACAACAGAAGAAGGCATAGGAATAAAATTATTACCCTCTAGAAAACTACCAGTGATAGAACTGTCTATTGTGTCAGCTGATGTTGTTGTGGTATTTCCACGAGCTCTATCAATATCAGTTTGTGTAATCTGATATTTTAGATACATTTTTTCAACACCATCATAATGATATTGAGCAAAATATTGTAACGCCTCATCTATTCTATCATCTGCTTGGTCATCTGATACATTGATATCAATGACACCAAATCCTAATGCTCTAAGACAATAATTTTTAAATGTTGCTTTGGTTGTAGGTATCGCCATACTAATTATCCTATTTTACTAGTATTTATAATAATAGTAAATAGTAATACAAAATAAGAGATTATTAAAAAATTGAAGTCCTACAGTATGTTATTTTGACTGTTTTGAGTATCAAGTGATATCATCATATCAAAAAGATATAAAACTCGAAATATTGGATGCTAGACACTCTTAGAGGTATATAGGAACATTTACTAGTATTTCAGTACTAATCTGCAGCTGTTATACTGTTTCCAGCATCAACCCATTCTAAAATTGCTTGATAATGTCTATTATTTGTATCTAATGGAACTGCCCATTCTTTACCATCTATCACAGCATGCACTCCAGCATTTTCGCCATCATGTTTATAATATTTTGCTGATGTTACTATCATAATCTATCTCCTATAAGTCTGCATCATATTGCATAGCACCTGCAGAGTTTGCTCTTAACTTACCTGGCAATCCTGCTGTAGTTGAACCTGATGAAAATGTAAAATCTGTTCTTACTTCATGAGTACCACTCATAGCAAACCCTGTGCCTGATGTGGCTGCAGAGTTTGTAGTTACATCTGCACCATGATAAACTTGAAATGAAGTAATAGTTGTTGCAACAGATGGTGTTGCTCTCATATTATGCAATAATCCTGTATTATCTACATTACCTAATACTCTTGTTGTACTTCTAAATATACCATCTCCTAATCTTGTTCCATCTGCGATTGTATGACTAATAAAATACCTCTGACATTTAGCTAAACTTACTGCAGCATCTTCAAACTGAAATGGTGGCATTGTTTCACTATCATAAGTTCCCATTTCCCATTGGACACCAGTTATTAATATTTCATTATCTGTACTATCTCCAATTCTTAAATTTGTTCCAGCAAATCTGTTTGCATCTGTACGACCTGCCCATGCACTTGGTAGTGTGCCTGATGAATCATCTGTGCCTGTATCAAAAGCCCATGAAATCATTATTGACCTAGCAGCTGTGTTAGCCAAAGCACCTGATGTATCGGCAGGAAAATTACAAACATGTTTTTCCCATGTATCAGCTGATGATATTGTTGCTACTTTACCAACATGTCTATCATTTGTTCTATCCCATAACTCAACAACATAGTTTCCTGTTTTGTTAGATTTAATCCAATAGGCAACAGTAGATGTTTTAGCACTTGCTGTTCCTTTTCTCATCATTTGTAAATTTTGACCTTCTGTTTGTGTAGATAGATAAAAGTTATTTCCAGCATCAAGTGAACCTTTAGCAGTAGTGCAATCTATTTTTAAACTTTTACTAAATCCAAAACCTGGCGTATCAGTTGAAGCTGCAAATGTAAATGCTCCAAGATTTTCCATGTTAATAAAAAATCTATCTGCTGATATATACTGTGCTGAATTAACACCTGTTAAGTCACCTCTTTGAGATATGTTCATATCACCATTGTGTATAATGGGTTCTTTGTAAGTATTATTAACACCACCTCTTGATTCATCATATCTTTGACTATTTAAAAATGCTCTTGTTAATGCCATCTTAACTCTCCTCTAACATGCCATGACTACACATGGAACTAAAAAACTATTATCACTATAAGTTTTAATAACAGTATTTGATATTACTTTTGCAATTGTTTTACTTCTTACGATATCATCACCTTGTGGTTTTGCTGTACCGTCACCAGCAGACATTAATAAATCTCCTTTTTGCACAGTTACTCCTTGTGCAATTCTAATGACCATATCACCAGTCATTGCCATATTCATATCATTATAACCTTGTTGTAATGACCAGTCTACAAATAGTCCTGCCACATTTATGTCACCTTCTGAATCACTTACTTTAACTTGGTTTCTTTGTTCATTTGCTTTTGCAACACCATCTACTTCCCACACAACCATGTCATCTAAGTTAGACATAACTGTTCCTTTTAAAAGTGATGTAGGTTTTGAATTATCTGATAGTCTAGCCCAACGACCTAAATGTCCGCCATTAAATTGTACTGTTGTACCTGATACTGTAATTTCACCCTCTGTACTACCATCTTGTAGTAAATCTACTAGTCTACCATCACTAGCAACTCTATTTATAAATAATGGTGAAGTATTATCACCTGTGACAGCCAAACGACCATCTTCTTTCATTACAATACCTGTGTTACCTGAACCAGAATTATTCCATGGCTCTTCATCATCAGTATTAAATAAGATATCACCATCAGAAGCAATTTTCATTCTCTCTGTGGCACTAGCAGCACCATCAGCAGTTGTAAAAAATTGAAGTCTACCTGCTGTATCATTACTGCCAGCAGCGGCGTCTATTGTACAAGAAATAGAAGCAACTTGTGATTCTAAATCTGAACCATCTGCAGCTTGAAAAGAAATAACTCCTACTTCATTACCATTGGCAACAACTGTGTTAGTACCTAAAGTAGCTGCACCTGTTCTACCAAATACTAATTTTGCTGGAAGACCAGCTGTGCCTGAAGCACCATTTGAAATTAATGATATTGAGGAATCATTTATTGCTGTTCCCTCTACTTGTAAAGCAGCAGTTACTCCACCAACAGTTCTAGATGAACCACCACCCACTAAAACAGTAGAACCATCTAATGCATTAAATGTATTTGCTGTAAATCGAAAGTCATCTGCACCAGCAATATGAATATCAATCTGGTCATCTGTATCAGCAGTAATACTAGTGTCAGCATCAGCATCCAATACTAATTCTTTTCCATTTAAATCTAATTTACTAGCAGTCATTTGAAATATATCAGAACCACCAATTTTAAAATCTATTTGGTCATCTGTGTCAGCAGTAATTGTTGTGTCTTGGTCAGCGTCTAATATTAATTGATTACCATCTAAATCTAAATCTGCTGCCACTATGTTTGCAGCTAAGTTAACTGTTCCATGTGAAACAACAACAAGTGAATCTCCTGCCTGAGCACCAGCTTCTAATACGACTGATGTTCCATTGGTTGCAACATAGTCATCTGTTACATTTAATCTAGAGCCGTTTAGATATACATCTATACGACCAGCAGTATATGCCATTGTTTGTGAATCGTTATCTGAACCTGTAAAGGTTGTTTGTCCAGCAGTTGCTGTGTAATCAAACTCTGCCCTTGCAACTATAACATCTGATACACTAAATGTTCCAAATGCATTTATGTTTAAAGTATCAGATGCCTCTGCACCTACTCCTAAAACTACAGCTGTTCCATTCGTTGCTGTATAATCGGCGGCTGCTAATCTAACACCATTAAGGAATACATCTATTTGTCCAGCAGTATATGCTAGTGAATTACTATTACCATCATTTCCACTAAAAGATGTTTGTCCTGCCGTAGCAGTATATACAAATTCAGTCCTTGTTGCGCCTTTCGATACTTCTCTACTTCGGGTCATAATTTTTTATCCTATTGAATATATGTTTATTTATACAAACTATTATGATGGTTTTGTTGGCCATGTGACATTTTCAGCTTTCTCTACTGTATCTACACCATTAGTTATATCTCTAAGCGATTGTCTATATGTTTTCCAAGCATCAGACATTGTGACATCACTCAAAGCTAAATAATCAGTTTCAACTATTTTTCTATTTCTATTTGTTCTTAGAGTGTTCATTGCTCTTGCAAGAGCACCATTTGTCCAAGCAGTTTCTTCAGCATCTCTTGCTGTTTCTTCTGCATCTGTCATTTGACGCCTAACTCCATTTTCTAATATATATCTCGGCATTATTTTTCTCCTATTTTCCTATTCCATATAATGTAAATGTACCACTATCTATATTACCTGTGCTCATTTTAAATGAAATACCTGTCACTGCTGATGCAGTTTTAATTTGTCCTGTAGTCCATGTTTGTGCTACGCCTGGTGCATCATCTTTAGCAACTGACCTACTAAAAAAATGTTTATGGAATGTTGTATTCGATGGTCCGTATAACCAAAGAAATCCATTACAACATGATTCGGCATTAGTTTCAATAGTATCTGCATATGCTATTGATTGATATGCTGTACCATCATTTTGGTCTTCACTTGCATCTGCATTATTATCACTATGACTTCCACCCTCTGTATTTGAACCATTACATTGAGCAGTACACAATGATAAATTAAAGTCCGAACCATTTGTTGTAAATTGACATGTTAACTTAGAGCCAGAAGCTGGATGAACTGCATTATAATATACCATGTAAGCATTATAAGTAGAATCTATACCAGAAGTAATATTAACAACTGAATCAGCTGATGCTGTACTTGAAGATATTTTAGATAAAGAATCCCCACCAGAAAAGTCAGCTCCCCAAGAAAAGTTTTTTGATATTTCTTTATAACTTGCCATTATGCGTCATTTAATCCATAAAGAGAAAAACTTCCAGCATCTATATTACCAGCTGAAAAATCAAATCTAAATCTATCTATGGCTCCTTCTTGTTGTATATTTGAACCACCATGACAGCCTTCCATTTCATCAGGTGTAACACTAATAGAATCCCATATATAACTTTTCCATTGGTCAGTTTCTCCAGCACCACCCAGATAAATCTGACCAGAACACGAATCGGTTGCATTACCATTACCTACATTTATACATACAGATTGTCCACCTGTTCCTGCTGCTAAATCATTAGTGTCATCTACTCCAACTGTGACACCACCACCACTATAACTCATTCTTGTAATCCATTGTACACTAGTTTTAGTATCTGTAAAGTCACCATCGCCAGGGTGAAATAGTAATTCGGGTTTTTGATTTGCTGGATGTACATTACACCATGTAATTAAATAGTGTTCATAAGTGTCATCAAAAACAACAGAACTAGTGCCATGAATAAAGTCTACAGCTGCAACAGAACTAGAAACTGTTTGTGTTTTAAGAAGTATCCATGCCCCACCAAGACCTGTTGCATTAGAACTTGTACTAAAATTATATTTTATGTCTTTATAATTTGCCATTATTTTGCTAGTCCAAACATAGTAATCCTACCACCAATAAAATCGCCTGAGTTATACTTAAATCTTACACGAGTTAATGCTGTGGTTGTTTGAAAATAACCAGCAGTTTCATAATCCTCTACAAAGTGAGCACTACCAGCGGCACCTGAACCACTTATTTTAGCTAGCCAATGTTTTTCAAATACTGTTGAACTAGGATTATATAAAATTACATATCCACCTGTTGCACCCCTATTGAAACTTGTACCTTTTTGTGGATTACCAATGGTACAAAAATTAGTATCAGAATCATTAGACCCTTCATGTCCACTATGTCCTACCTGGCTATTATCATTAGCATGAAAAAAAGAATTTCTTACAGATGTATTTGTTATATTATAATTTGTATTAGTACCTGTGTCCACTTGAAATTGAAGTGTATTACTACCAACAGGAATACATCCTTGTAATTGAAACATATAAACATCATAAGTAGAATCAATACCAGTAGTAAAATCCATTGTTGTTACACCATCATCACTATCGGTTGTTGCTTGATGGTTTGATGTTATTTTTACTAATCCGCCTGCGCCTGATGTTTCGCTATAATCTACATTATACTTAACATCTTTATAATCTGCCATAGGTCACTCCTTATTTTTCTGTAAGTAACCAACCTTGTGTAGCATCAATATACACTAATCCAAATGCAGCTCTTTCTGTTCCTACTGTTAGGTCAGCTGTTGCTCCTTGAATTTTATGTGAATTTCTACCCACAGTTATTGCATTAGTGTCTGCTGTTGCGGCATAATCTATAATCTGTATGTAATCTCCACCATCAGCACTAGATGGTAATGTCATAGTAATTGCACCACTTGTTGTATTAACTGCATAAGATTTTCCTGCCACCATTGTAGTATCTCCTGTTATAACTGCTGTTGCAAATTTAACAGATGCATTTTCTCTTGCTCTTGTCATATATTTAATTCCTTAGATTGACTTTTTCTATTATTTATAAGATTTTTCACTTAATATTTTCTTGACCTGGCTTTTTTTTGTGAGTAAATCCTCGTTCATGCATATTATATACAACATTTTCTTCAACCATGTTAAATGATAAACTTAGTCTAGGAACATCACTATAATTTACTTCTACACTATGTCTTAACCAACTATGAAAAAGATATAATCTATTTTCAATAGGCGGAAACTTCCAATACGAAGTATTGTATTTTGTATATGGTGGTTTTAGTTCACCAGTCATTTGTAATTGTGTGGCAAAAGGATTTTCCATTCTTAAATCACCACAATTTTCTGATGATTGAATATAGTAAACACCTGTAAAGACAGATTTAGGATGAACATGTGGTTGCACAAAATTATTTTTTCTACTAACATTTACCCAAAACTCACTAATCTTTAATTTTTTGTTGTAAAAGTTTTTAACAAATTCATTTGCATGTTTTTCAAAATCAGATAATAGATTATTCCAAACATCTATATTGTCAAGTTTATATGAATTACTTATTGAGTATTTCGGTTCTTCAAATCCCCCTGTATTTACTTTTATTTCATCTTTTACCCATGTTAATTGTAAATCATAAATTGATTTTATATCTTGTCCTGCTTTTTTTTCTATTACCTCTCTATTATCAGTCATGTATTGAAAACAAGATTTTGATAATAAGTTTGTATCATAATTAAAATTATGAATGTAAACTGGCACTGAAAAAAAATCTTTTAACATGGCATTGAACCCACTCTACTTAAAGGATACATGCCTGCATGTATACCTCTGATAAAAAATACTAATGTTAGTCTATCATCATCTCCAGCATTTGTACTCATGGCACCATGCCACGAAAATGTATTATAACATATCATTCTATTATATACATTATTAAATCCTATAGTTTCATCAAAATCATTATAATTTTTTTCTATCATTTTATCCCATTCTTTAGTATTAACATTATCATTTAGATATAAATCTTTTTTTAATTTTAATATGTGTTCACCATCTTCTTTCTTAAAATTATGATTATCTTTGAGTTTATAAATTGATGTTCCACTATTTAAGTCTGCTTTAGGTGTTAGATATATTAATCCAGCAATTCCATTCTCATCTCTAGAGTTAGCATCCATGTGAATTAGACCTTTGTTACAATTTTCATGTTCGTGTGATTTTACTACCTGAAAAGAAATGTCACTTTCATTCCATGTAACTTCATTCATAGATTCCCAACCATAATATGCAAGAAGTATTTTTACAACTAAATTTTGATTCCATTGTTTATCTACTCCAAATAATTGTTCACTTCTTTTACCAGGCCATCTTCCCTCTGGGTCTTTTTGTTTAGATAGACTTAAACCCCACTCTCTAACTTTGTCTGGGTTATCAAAAAAATTATCTATACAAACTGCTGGAAAATTTATCATTTATTAGTAGGCACATTGTCTGGTAAATCATATGGATTATTCGGCATATTTTTTTTATTAAAACTTTGCCCTTTAAATCCACAAGGTAATCCTAAATGTAATCTTTGGTCATATAAATTAGAACTACCTTTATCATTTTTTATATTGTAGTGTAAAAATACTTGACTACATATATCACCTTTAAATTCATCTCTCCAATGTTTTAATTCACAACCATTGTAAATTAACATATCGCTTGGATTAAGTTTTATCTCTTTGTGTTTTCCATTTTTATCTACTAACCATATAGGCCACATATCTCCACCTAAATTTAATGTTGTTGAAACCTCACATGAATATCTGTCGGTATGTGGATGTAGTATATCACCCTTACCATATATCCTTGCATAAGAATATGTTGGTGTTAAATCTAGTTTAGTTAGTTTAGACATCTTTGGTGTGAGTACATCAAGTATGGTTTCCATAGCCATGTCAGCATAGTGTGCATATGCATTAGGAACTTGTTTATCATGTTCACCCCAATCAGCGTCAAATCTTGATATGTATGATGTATCTTTAAGTGTATGGTATGTTCTTCTTTTCATATTAAAATAATCATAAACAAAATTTGCAACATCTATTGGTATTGCATTTTTGACAACTAGATAACTATTTTTTTTATAACTCATTATATCCCACCCTCTCCAAAGTATCTTAATGAAACTGCCGATAAATTAAAATGTATAAATCTAAAATCTTTTCCTTTTGATACAACATATTCATGAGGTAAATATGAGGGAAACATATAAAGGTCGCCAGGTCTTGGTTGATAGTTACACAATTTAGTAGCACCAGTAATTTGTGATTCATCTTTTTCTGGTAAATGTGTCATTTGTTTGCCAGGTCTAGGGTCATGAAATAAAGGAAAAGAGGAATTATCATTTCTTAAAAAATAAAAACCTGATACATGACAATTTTCATGTATATGTACTCTGTGATGTCCACCACCATTTTGTGAAAACTCTTGTACCCACATAGAATCAAAAAGAACTTGATGGTTTGATAAATCATATCCCCATGTGTCTAAAAGATTATATGCAGTTCCACCAACATATTCAACTAACTCTTTTAATTTAGGGTCTGTTTCTATAGGACCTGAATGATACACCATTCCAAAATCATTACCATGTTTTTCTATTTTATCCTTTTCTCTTTCATGTGCGATATCTAAATGCACTTGACACGCATTGTCAATATCATCAACCCACTCTGGTATACTGTTAGTCCAAAAAGGTGTCCAAAAAAATTTTGAATGTGTTTCAAAATCTGTGCCTTCTGCCTGTGGATGTTTTTCATTATACATAGCCTTCTCCTAAATTCCATTGTACTAAACTTAATCTTTTTCCTTTTGTGACAGGTGTAACTCTATGCCAAGTGTAACTAGGAAATACACAAATAGAACCTCTTGGTAATATTTCAGTAACTTGACATAAATGTGTATCACTCCACTCTCGCCTTGCGGCCATTTGTAAATATCCACCCTCATATTCTTCTGGATGTGATAACGAAACTGTTACAGATAATTTTCTTATTAAATTAGGAAAGTCATTATCATAGTATGGGTATCTTCTAGCATCTCTGTGCCACCAATAAAATTGTTCTTTATCATAAATTGTAAATTGTGCTGGTTCAGCACAAGTAAGTTTAAAATTCCAACCTGCTCTTTCATTTGCCTTTCTAACATAAGGTAATAATTCCCTTGTTAACCACCAATCATCAATCCATGATATATTTGAGTTTCTTAATTCTTTTGTTTTTTTTCTTTCACTATCATTTCTAGGAACAACCCCACCTGTGCTACCCTCATGCACATTGTTTGCAAAACCCTCATGTACAATTTTATCACATAGATAGTTTGAAAGTGCTGATTGAAAATACCAATAAAGTTTTTTGTAAATCATAATAAATCACAAGTAAATTATATAATATTATTTATAAGGTATTTTTAATCTCTATCCCATACCTTAGTAGACTTATTCCACACATAAGTGCATTTGACATATACATTATTAATCATTTTATCTGCTATACCAGTCCATGTTTGATTTGATTCATCCCATGTGTTAGAACTTAAAACCCAATCTGTGTTATCTGACCATTTAACTTCTTCTGTTGTTGGCCAATCAACAGGTGGTTGCCAACTTAATTCACTACCTGTTTCTTCTAATGTCCATGAATCATGACCAGCAGGTTTTGGAGCATAAAATTTTTCTTTTGTTGGTTCCCATAACCAACCTACACCAGCAAAAGTTCCTCTTGCATTTGAATTGTAAGATGTTTGTTTCCATGTACCACCACCTTTATAAGATGATACCCATGCCTCAACACCTGATGAATAATCTCCACCATTAGCATTCACATCCTCTTGTGAGAATACTTCAACTTTTTCTACAACATTACTATCACTAATTTTTGCAAAGTGTGGCATATTACCATGAGCTCCTTTTGGCATGAACATATTGTTCAGACATTTTATAGATACCAGATTTGGCACTAGAACCACCGACACATTCTAAAACTATAACAACACCAGAACCACCAGCACCACCTTTTTTATCAACAGGGTAAGGAGCAGAGCCTGGATATCTACCACCACCGCCGCCTCCGCCTGTGTTAGCAACACCAGCTGTCCTAGAGGATGATTTATAACAACATACAGTTATAATAGTAGGGTCACCTTGTATTCCAGCACCCCCACCACCTCTTTGTCTTTTACCTAGAAAAGATGATAAATCTGTTAATGCTCTCATTGTGGAACTTGGATTACTTGGATGACCTTGTGAGCCTGCTTGACCCCCACCACCAAAGAATCCACAATCACCTAAACATGTTGGAACTCCAATCGGTGTTAGGTCTCTACCCATACCACCATTACTTCCACCCTCGGCGCCAGAGTTACCCATACCTTGTCCTAAATTACAAGCACCACCACCGCCACCAGAACGATTTGATACACGACCGCCTGGACTTCCTTGATAAACAGATGAACATCCACCAAATGCGCCTGGGTGTGTTCCATGTCCGCCTTCGGCAGGATTACAAAAACCAGCACCACCACCAGAACCATAACCTGATTCTAAAGGACCAACAGGGTTTGGATTTTGTCCACCACCACCCATTCCTTTTAGAGCAGTAATTGGGTCACTAGCAGAAGCAAATACTGAATCATTACCATGACCACCTAAACCACCATTGGTATCAGATTGAGAACCACCAGCACCTATTGTAACAGGAACGGCATCACTAGGTAAAGGATGGTCTGTACCAGTGACATAAACACCACCAGCTCCAGCTCCACCATAAGAACCACCACCGCCTCCAGCGACAACGACCACTTGAGCAGTAGTTTCTGTTCTGTTAAAACATCCATTTGATGTAAATGTTGTTATCTTTTTTGTAGGTGATGGTGTATTGTCAGCACCAATTATTCCACCATTTAAAGAACCTGTTGACATAGTATAATCCCCTAGTTATTAAGCGTCATCTAATATTTCGAATGATACGAACATATCTAAATCACTATTCGCACTTGCACCACCTTTAAGTATATCGCCTTCCATTAAATAGATGGGTGTATCTAATAATACTAATGTAGTATCAGCAGGAACAGTAATAGTTTTTGCAAGATATACAGTTGCATCAGCACCTGTTGTTGTTACACCTGTTGAACCTGAACCCATACCATCTACAAAACAATCTACTGTAGCAGCATTAGTACCATCAACATTAGCAACACTAATTCTATTAATTTTTACGAGTTTATCAGCAGCTACTGTAATCAAAGTTGCAGTTGCTGTATTTGTCAAATTAAATCCAGCATTTGCACCAAGTACAGAAGATACATTTATTAAATTTGGATTTGCCATTTTATATTTCCTCTATAAGTTTATTTTTATTTATAATCATTTTACCTACCAAACAACATTGCTAGTACAATTGCTTTACCTGTAGATAGTCCGAATCCACTTGCAGTACCACTATTAGTTATAGTCGCACCTGAATCTATTGTTAGTGTCGAACCTGATAAGACATTAAAATTATTGGCAGTAAATCTAAAGTCATCTGCTCCAGCAATTTTAATATCAATCTGGTCATCTGTATCTGCATGTAAAGTAGTATCACCATCAGCATCAAGCACAAATTCTGAACCATCTAAATCTGTTGTTGTAACACTTGAAGCATTTGTTGCCAATATTTTAACTATGTCATTTGCATTGGCAGCTGCAGATAATACCACAGCAGTTCCATTAGTTGCAGTATAATCTGAACCATCTAACATAACTCCATTTACAGTTACGAATACATTATTTACACCAGAAGTATATGCTAGTGAATTACTGTTATCATCATTTCCACTAAAGGATGTTTGAGCTGCAGTTGCAGTATATTCAAATGCTGTAAAAGCACCTGTTGTTGAAACTGTTCCAAAAGATAATGCTCCACTACCATCTGTTTTTAAAAACTGTCCATTTGAACCATCTGCAGTTGGAAGATTAAATGCAACACTATTAGATGTTAGTATTAACTTACTACCATCTGATGAAACTGATTCTGCTGAATCATGGAATTGTAATGTTGGACTTCCACCACTGTCTTGTAATAATAATCCTGTATCAGCAACATGAGTAAGTGTGATTTCATTATCAGTACCAAATTTAATTAATGAACCATCTGTTCCTAATTCTAAATCATGATTCAATATAAGTGTACCAGCATCACTACCATCAAATGTTGCCATTGTAATATCTGCTGTCGCATCTGTTCCTTTGATGATAACATCTGAATCGTTAGCAGCGGCATCTATTGTAATATTACCAGATGTTGTTGTTATATTAATAGCAGCGTCACCAGCAGTAATGTCATCAGCAGCACTTGATACTGTATCAAAAGATAATACGGCACTACCATTTGTTTTTAGAAACTGTCCACTTGAACCATCTGAGGTTGGTAAACTAAATGCTGTACCACCAGATGTTAATATTAATTTACTACCATCAGAAGATACTGCCTCATTGGCATCGTGAAATTGAAGTGTTGGACTTCCACCTGAATCTGTTAAGAGTAATCCTGTATCATGTACATGTGTTAATTCTATTTCGTTGTTTGCTCCAAAAGCAATTGCAGAACCATCTGTTAATACTTTGAAATCACCATCGTGGTCCATTCTGAACATTTCTGTTGCAGCTGCACTTACACCTAATTTAAATGCAAGTCCTGTTGAGTTATTATCAGATGCAAAAGTATCTTCGGCAACAGCAGCAATCGAAGCCGCAGTTGTAATAGCATCTGTTCCACCACTATCTCCAGCAGTGAAGTCTATTCTTCCAATCTCCTCACCACTTGCAAGGTCATCTTCCTCTGATTTCAGATTTAATACTATTGGTTTATCATCACCTGAAGCAGTATGTGTTAATGTTAATCCTGTATCTGCAACATGAGTTATAGTAATTTCTTGGTCATTACCAAACTGTATTGTTCCACCATCTGCTAAAAATAAATCAGACCATTCTAATGATGCAGAACCTAATGCCTGACCATCAGCACTTGAAGGTGTGTTAGCAGCAACAGAAACAAAAGATAATGTTCCACTACCATCGGTTGCTAATGCTTGACCATCAGTACCATCAGAAGTTGGCATATTAAATGTAGTACCACCTGATACCATTATTATTTTACTACCATCAGATGCAAAACTTTCGTTAGCATCGTGGAATTGTAAAGTAGGTGTACCACCTGAATCTGTTAATAGTAATCCTGTGTTATGTACATGTGTTAAAGCAATCTCATCATTAGCACCAAAAGATAATATGGCACCATCATGTTGTAATTCTAAATCTTGTGTTAAAGTAATATCACCATCTGAACCTATTGCAATGGCATCTGTATCTGAAGCAGAACCTATATTACCAGCATCTGGTATAATTAGATTACCACTTAGAGTAGTAACCTGTGATGCATTAAATGTAGCAGCTGTACTTCCACCAGTTGCAATCGTAATTACATCTGAACCTGAAAATGTGATTGAACTATCTGTATCACCATCTCCAGCAATACTATCTAATTGAATACTACCAACATTAGTAAAGTTTGAATCACTTAGGTCAAGTGTTCCTGTGACATCTAAGTCACCACCTACACTAAGATTTTGTGTTAATGTAACATTACCATTAGCTGCTATAGCAATAGCGTCTGTATCTGAAGCAGAACCTATTTGTCCACCATCTGCTATTGTAATTCCAGCAGAGTGTATATCTCTTTGAGAAAATGTTACAACACCACCAGATGAAATTGCAAGAGCGTCACTATCAGAAGCAGAGCCAATGTTACCACCATCAGCAACAAGTATACCTGTGTGTGTTGTTGTTCCACCAGTAGTATGCACTGTTCCTGTTTCATTTGGAAATGTAATTGTTCTATCGGCAGTAGGGTCTACAACTGTTAATGTGGTTTCAAAACCATCATCTGTGGCACCCTCGAATACGATAGTACCATCTTCTTTTACATTTAATGTTGTAGCATTTGTTGTTGTGGTATTAAGGGTTGTATAGGAAATACTACCGCCTTCAATAGCAGTCACATCTGTAACTAAATTATTAAATTGTGTTCTTAACTCATTTAGAGTACTCGAACTTGCTATACTTGATGCCGATATTGCCATTTAATTTTCCTATCTTTTCCTATATTTATAACCTTAACTGAAAGAGTATGTACCTACTTCATCAGTAAATTCTAATTTTTTTGTTGTAGAGTTATACTTTAAGAACTTACCATTTCCTAAAGAACTAATATCTACATCATCATTATCCAATATTCTAGTACTACCACCACCACCGAGTGATGATAATTGCATTTGAACTAATTGTCTAAACTGTCCAAACTCCTCTTTGAGTTTTACTAACTCTGATTTTTCTTCTGGTAACATTTGTCCTTTGTGAACTAAACTCATAGCCTCTGCTAATCTTTCTGGTACACTAGGTTCTTTTTCTACCTCTACAATTTTTTCTACTATTACCTCTTTTTCTACAATCTTTTCAACAGGCACCTCTACAATTCTTTCTACAACTTCTGGTTGTTTATCAGAAGCTTGTATTGCAGTATCTAAACTATTTTCAAAGTTAGACATTTGTTCAAAGAAAGAAGACAATACTTCTAACTGTTGAACTTCCTGTTTTGTTTCTTTTGGTAATGCATCTACTTTTTTCTTTGTAGACATTATACTAAAGAACTCACTTAAATCATTTAACCCCACATCCACTTGTGGTTCTAATCTTTGTTTTCTATCTTCCTCTATTCTAATTCTTTCAGACTTTTCAAACTCTGCCTGTTTTTTGCCTTCTGAGATTATACCAAAAAGACTTGATAATTCACTCATGTTACTTCTCCAATAATTGAGTTAACATGTTTTTAATATCATGCATCTCGCATTTTATTTCGTTTACCTCTCTAGTAACATCTCTAAGATTATCTCTTTCTTTCTGAGCTTCTTTCGCTCTTTTCTTTGCCATCTCATATGCAGACTTGTTAGTATTCACTATTGCATTAGAAGACATATCTCTTTCTAAATCTTTTTTTTCTTCTACTTTTACTCTATTCATTTTATGTTGCCAGTGCTATTGCTCGTAAGTCTTTTATTCTTACAGGTTTAGCAGCATCTGTTCCTTGCATAACTATTTTTATTTGAAATTGTATGAACTCATCTAATGGTAATCCTACACCATCATCATTTACACCAGCAGTATAAACATACTCTTGGAAATCTGATTTAACAAGAGAGTTTGGTACTGTATTATCTGGTGAACCATCTGTGTTAAAAAACTCATATCCTATGTCATCAAAGTCTGAACTATCAGATGTTCTTAATGTTTTAAACAATACTTTAATCTCTGAAGTATTTTGTTTGTGTGCAGAGAATACAATTCTGATTGCCGATGCAGCTTGTTCTAATGTCACTGCCTTAGTTAAATAGATAGCAGAGTTTTGGTCACCATCTGGTTCTGTTGATGCAACAAAGTCTGTTGTTGGAAATACATCACTAGAACTATCTACATTATTAATTCTATTACCTACTGCAATAAATGACCTTCTATCTAAATCTATCACTGGTGATAAATTAGAATTTTGAGAAGTCATAACTATTGGCATCTCTAATGATTTACTACCAGACATTTCGTTTGTTTCATTAATACCTGAAGCAATCATAGATGATGTTGTCATATCAAAGTTTTCATTTAATGGAATTGTTGTATTTGATGTTGATTGACCAAATGATGTTTCTGACCCATCTGGGCTTGTAGCATTTGTTGTTTTAATTGTTGCAGTCAATGAAGTATCAGGTAATTCCATAGTACCTATTAATGTTTTGACTGTTTCGTATCTATAGTTTTCTGTAGCATAAACAGATATTCCACCAACTTGTGCTGTTGTGGATGCTCCACTAATTGATGCACTTGTGGTAGAAGCAACTGTATAAGAATCTATTCCTATGTTTGCAATTGCAGTATGTGTTTTATTAATCTCTGTTAATGGTATTGAACTAATCATGTACAATTCTACTGTTGCAAGATTTGAATGAGCAGCAGCTGTTGTACTACCTTGACCTCTAGTAATACTAGAAATGGTTGAACCAGAAATTGTACCAGACATAATTTCGTTGTCTATCTTAATATGAACTGTACCACTTGATGGGAAGTTAGTATTAGATGTTAATGTAACACTTGTACCAGATGCTGTAATTGCACCATTCAATGTTGTTGATACACCAGATGATACACCTGTAATCGTTACATTATTTGATGTAGTATACATGCCATGGTCAGCATGTTTAACTCTTACAACTGTTGAACCATTTGTTAATACGATTGGATTACTTCCTAGTCTTTGTCCATAAACTGTTGTACTACCATCTTCTGCTGTTATAGCATCACCTAGATTATCATTTTGTAAAGTGACTGTACCAGAGCCAGATGTAAAGTTACATTTTCTCATTGTAAACTTCATGTCTTCTGATTGTACAGCAGACCATGTTGTATTATTTTGTGATTTAAATAATGAACCTAAATGTGGTTGTGTAGAAATAATTCTATTTGAACCAGATACATCAGATTCACCTAAACCAGCAATCCATATTTTATAATTTAAACTGTTAGTCATAGCAACTAGACAATATTCGATTCCCTCTTTTAAATATACAGGTGAATTAAAAGTAAATTTAGTAGCAGTATTACCTGTAGTAGCATCTACATTAATATCATTTGGATTTAAAACTTTTCTTCCAAATGGCACTAATGTTGGAGCAGGATAACCATTTACTACTTCTCTTAACTCAACCCATACAGGTAAGTTAGTATCTTTTTCTGAAAAGAATAAATCTACTGATGATATAAAACATCCACCAGTTTCAGTTATTTGAAATGTTTGTGCGAGTGGGTCAATAAATCTAAATCTTTCGAATATATGTGATTCTTGTCTACTAGTAATTGATTGTGTTTGAGTTACAGCATCTTGAACAACTACAGCATTTCTTGTAGATTCTATTGTTTGTTGTGAAGTGTTTACTATACCTTTTGCAACATAGGTTACTTGACCAACTGTTGAAGGTGCTGGAACTTTAACATTAGTTTCACTTGATGTTAATCTAAAGTCTACATCACCTGTTTTAAATTTTGGAATACTTTGTTGCCCAGCAAATCTATACTCTGGTATTCTGAATGAAAATTCTATCTTACCTTGTATATCAGTTACTAATGCACCACCTTCTGTTGCAGATGCATCTGTTGTATAACTTGTTGATGATGGTGTAACAAATGCATTAACATCTGTGTTATCAAAGAAAGCATATAGTCTTGTGTTTGGTCTGAAACATTCACCCACACCTGTAATTGTTCTAGGTCTAACAAAAGGAATAGCAGCTTGAGATATTACTCTATTACCTACTACTTGATTTTCTACTTGTTCAACAATACGAGTTCTTGTACCTGTTCTTTCTTGGTCAGTTCTTACAGTATTAATTTGTCTTCTAAAAAACGCATTAATATTATTAAATTCTACTCTACCCAATGCACCTCTAGCAACCACACCAGACCACTGTGTTTCCCATGCATTCCAAACTGTACCTAAATTATTTTGATTTGCAGCTGTCACTGCATCAAAGTTACCATCAACATTTATAATTAAATCTGGAGCCTGTTCTGTTTCAAACCACTCATCACCACTAGGTGTTAAAGTAATCTTTCCAACATATTCATAAATTAATGCAGACTGAATATTTTCTGGTTTAGTCGCATATGGTTGTGTTATAAAATCTTTTTCTGTATATGGTAATGTTAGTAAGTCACCAGTCTTCTGATAACCTGCTGTTGTTCTTGCACTATCTGTTGTAACTTTCTCTACTAACTTGGCAGCCTTCATTACACACTTAGGTCTTAACTCTCTATTTTCCATATCAATAGCAATCTTATAATCTGGGTGTAATGTATCACCAACTCTATGTCCAGCAAAGTTATCTACTACAAACCCAGATTTAAATCTGTTTAATCCATTGACATCAGATATTTGTAAACTCTCTGCATCTCTTTCTAATAAATTTAATGAAGTGTAGTACTCTAAGTTTTCAATTCTGTCTTGTAGTTTACCAATATCTCTCATGGTAAATCTTTGTGTCTGTTCTCTTTTTATTATTACATCACTTGGTGTAAATGTGAAAGCAGGAACACTAATTATAGCAAGTTTCATTGCGTTATCTAAATCACTTGGTAATTGTGGGTCTTCAGCAGGAACACCATCTACTATTTTAAACTCACCATCTGTTCCAATATACAATACAGACTTTCTAGGTAAGTAATGTTCGAAGTCACAAGTTAATGCGTTATTAATTTTTGGTGTATCTATTGCAATAGCACCTGTACCATCAAACTGTCTGTTTGTAAAATCAAACGAACTTGCAGTTGCAGTAATTGTATCTATTGCAGTTAGTGTATCTGTTGCCCCAGCAATGTTTTCTGCTGTTGGTCTAAAGTCTAAACAATCTCTTAAAGGAAATACGCCTGATGGTTTAGGGTCATCTGGGTCAATCTTTGTAGCACTGTATGTTGGTATGTCATCATAATTCATTTGACCACCAACAGAACTATAAGAATCTACACTAAAGAAATCTCCTGTGCCATGTGAAAAGAAATCAAAGACTACTAGTAATCTACCTAATGGTTTTTCTGCACTAGACTTTCTTACGATTCTTGCGATGTCATAGAAGTTATCTCTTTGTCCTGTGTCTAATGTAAAGTTAGATGTAATCACTTTACTTCCAGCAGTCACAGTCGATACTGTTGAAGATGCACTAGATGATTCACCTGTAATTGTATCAGATGTTGTAAAGTCTGTTGCACCAAATCCACCTGTTAAAACATATTGTATTGGACTTGTTGTTGTAATAATTCTTGCCTCTGCACCTGATGATGAACCTGTAATCTTTTCACCTCTTACAAATGTTCCTGTAACTGTTCCTAATGTAAGTGTTGGAGCAGTGGCATCTGAACTTGTACTTTCAGAATCAAAGACAGCCTGTAATCTAAATGCATCTGCACGACCTAAAGATATTTCTTTATCTGTTGCTCTACATCCATATGCACCATCTGGGTCACTAGCAACTACTTTAACCTGTTTAGATAAATTGGTTGTTTTAGTTTTTGATGCAACACTTGACTTAACGATTGTTGCTATAACTTTTACTTTAGCAGCATTACCTAAAATAGTATTATCTGTAATTGTAATACTTGCTGTACCTGTACCAGATATCTTACCAGAAATAGGTACTAAATCTCCTTGTACACCACTACCACCACCAGCAGTTAATATAGACATTACATAATCTACCTCAGCAAATCCACCAAAGACTTCATTACTTCCAGCACTTAATGATATTACACCAGAACTGTTTGATGTAGCAACAAACTGTCTTCTAATTGTATATGATGTATCACTAGTATTATTATTTGAATCTGTTAATAATGTTTTAACTACAGACTTAGGTAGTTTATATATTGCAACATTTTTTTCTGGTTGTACTAATACTGCTTCTCTAATAGGTTCAATACCTAATTCAGTAGTACCATCTTCTTCTAGTAAAATGTTATCGTTTGCATTTGCAAGACTAGCGTCTGTGGCATTCAATGCAATTAAATCTGTATCTCTTACTTTTGATAATTCGATATCTGCAGTGAAGTCTTGACCACCATCAGCGTCATCACCAAACACACTTCTTGTTTCTGAAAATGTTCTTGTTATAATATCTACTGTTGTTGCTACAGTTGCATCAGCATTAGCAGAGTTTTCTAAAAGTCCATCTGCCTCAGCAGAATCAGATACTAATAATTTTTCATTTTCTGTAAATGTTCCAACCACATTTGTTAAACGAGCTATAGTTGGGTTTGATGCTCTGTTACCACCATCTAGTCTTGTATATGTATTATAAACAAGTCCTGTTGCACCTGATGTATTACCTGTTATTTTTACACCTGTTGAATGTGTTGCAGTTAGTAATGGACTTAAAGGTAAATCACCAGAGTGTATTGGTAATTCAGTAAATGTACGAATATCAAATAGATAAGCTTTATATACAGCATCTGTATTACCAGGCACACCTGAATCATATTCTAATGCTCTTATACGAGCAACACCTACTTGGGCAGATTCTTTGCCTGGTTCAAGTCCTGCTGAAACAGATGGTGAAATACCTCTTGTGGTTGTGGCTTCTGAATATAATTTTATTTCTTTGTATGGTGTTGTTTCACCACTTACACTACCAATGTCTGGTGTGTTATATAAATTTGTAATTCTAACAAAGTTACCTAACTCTAAGTTAGTAACTCCAGCATTAATTGTTTTAACATCTCTTGCTTTATTTAAATCTTTAAATGTTGTTCCTAAAGTTTCGTATTCATATCCTCTAACATATGCCTTACCAGCAGAACATGATAGTGCAAGTAAATCTTCTGAAGCAGTTCCACCATCATCGGTAGTTGCTCCACTTATATATGCACCTGTAAATTTTGTACCTTGTACTGTGTTAGTTATACTTTCTCTTACATCAAATAAAAATGGTTTAACTGTATAGTCACCTGATTCATCAAATGTTCTTCTTGCAAGTGTATCTCCTAATACAGAGTATTCTGTTGCTCTTGCTTTAGAAACTAAAGTACCACTATCTATTCTCATCATTTCGATAAACTTAGAATCTTCTGTAGATGTTGTTGAAAGTTTAGCAAGTGTTAAACTAATTTTTAATCTGTGTGCTCCTTTAGCAGCATAATTAGATGAACCTCTAGAGTTATCTGTAAGTGTACTATCTTCCTCTGGTGTAACTAAATTTTCTGTAATTGTTAAACCAATTCTTGCACTTTCTGTTACAGAGTTTGAACTTAGTAATAGTGTTTGTCTATTTACTTTTACAAATTGTCCTCTTATATAAATGACACCATCCTCGATAGTTGCAGATGAACCTGTTGCAGCTGCATCTGTAGCAAATGTAGTTGCAGAAGCAACACCACTTGCATATCCTGTAGTATGTGTAATTGCTTTATCAGCAGTTATGTTTTCAGAATCACTAAAAGTTGTTGTTGAATTATCTGAACCTGTTTTGTAATAGTTAAGATATAGTATAGGTTGTGTTGTTGCAGTCGCAGCTTGATATCCTATAACATATGCCTTAACACCAGATGTGACTCCTGTAACTGTTACTGGATTTGTTGCATCGTAAAATTGACTTGGGTCTATTTCTTCACTTGCGAATGTTGATGCAAGTTGTAATGTTGGAAAATCATCTGAATAACTTAACTGGCCAGGTATAACAATACTGCCCTCTTTAAACATGTGACTACCATGTCGTTCCACTTGGTTTTGTAAAATAGATTGTAGTTGTGTTAACTCTCTTGCCTGAATTGCAAAGCCTGGTCTAAAAAGTACTTTATGAAAATTATCTGCTTCATCAAAATCATCATAATATGGTGAAACATTTAAATCTGTTATTTGTGCCATATTCTAAAACTCTATGATTAATTTAATGTCTTCTGTTTGGTCTGAATCCCTTTGTATAGGTTTTCTATTTTCTAAGTAAACTATGTTACCACTATCTGGTTGTAATTCTGGATTAGCATAACCTGATGTTGTAGCAAGTGTATTATTATTTGCAAGAGTAATTGTTTCGGAATCACTTGATGGTGTAAATGTTGCAGATGATGTTGCACCTGTAATTACATTCGTACCCTCAAATACACTATGGTCACCTGTTGTACTATTAGTACCAAAGTCACCAAATCTTTCTTGTTGGAAATATAGTAAACTTAATGTAGAATCATATTCTACTACTTTACCTACAGCACCTGTTGTTGCTTGAGTAATTTTTTCATCTACTTCAAATGTTCCACTCACAGATGCAGCCTTAACTACAAAAGTTTGTCTTCGTGTAGATGCAGTAGCAACTGTTGATGTTCCATAATTAGTTGGGTCTACGACAAGTCCTACTTGTCTAAAATCGTTTGTTGTTGTAATGTCATCATTCTCTGCTTGTGTTAATGTTGTAGCAGACATTACATAATGTCCACCTAGTTCAACAATTGCACTATTACCATGACCATTCTTAGGTGAGATAACTACTTCGATAGCTCCACCTGAACCACCCATATTAGATGCACTTGATAAACCTGAATCTGAGAATGTATAACCAGAACCTAGATTTACTGTACCAAAAGTATAAGCAGCTCCACCAGCATGTATAGTTGTATCTGTTCCAGCAGTTAATCCGAATGATTGTATTGCATTACCTGATACTGTAATTCTTATGATTGCACCTGATGATGTTCCAGCACTTGTACCATCACCATAGACAGCAGCATAGTATGTTCCATTAGTATAACCTGTTCCTGCCGTAACTTTTATTGATTCAATCTTACCATCAACAGCAGCAGCACTAACTGTACTATCATCTGATACTGGTATAAAATCACTTGTTAAATATTTTGCAGCTTCAGAAGTTGTAATTTGATACATGTATTTTAATACATATCCACCTAACTCGAATGGGGATGTTGATTCAGATGTAGGTTCAGCACCACTATATGCTGTGCCACCATTATTATCTAAAACTTTATAAACTCTATAATCAGAGGTCATAAAATAAAATGTTGAATCATATAGATTAGATGCACCTGATGTTGTTGTGCTTGATGAAGATATGTTATCATCATACATATCGTATGTTGTTCCATTTGCCCAAGCTCTTCTTGGTATTGCATATGTAATATCAGATGATGTTACATTTTTTGCAGCTAACATGGAATCCCATGCATAAAATTCTGTGTCTGTTGGACTATCACTAGGTGTTGGTGGTGAAGAATCACTACCCCCTGTTGTTCCTGATGTGTATGCAGTTGCTTTTCCTACAAATAGATAATATGTAGATTTTGAAGACTCCGAAAAACTCTCAAAAAATTGAGTAGCATTATGTTGTCTGAATTTTTCTGTTATGATTGCTGACATTTTTTAAATTCCCATTCTTTTATTTATTTATACAAGTTATATCTAACATTCTTTAAAATGTTATACCAGTTGCTCCCTCTAAATCTATATTATCTCCAGCATGTGCTGCTGTATCTAATACAAGAAATCCATGTGTATCATCTGTTGCATCTTCAAGAGCAATATCACCAGTATCACGAACAGTTATTTCAGCAGGTAACACGATTGGTGTATACCCATATTTAGACTTATAACTAGTGTCATTCTGAGAACTCAATCTAAAGTTTTCTCTTGGTGTTTGTCCTCTACTTCCTATGATGTTAAATGTTTCCATAGCAAGAAGTGGTTGGTCTCTAAATTCAGTTTCAAATGTTACAGCAAATCCAGCATCTTCATCATATGGTGTAATTGGGTCACCTGCTATATCTGTAGATAATGTAACACCACTACCATCCATAAGAATAACACCATCACCATACTCTAATTTAATTCTATCATTTGCTGTTGTGGCAAATATATCTTCCATAAGAATACCACCTGCCTCACTTAAATTATCACTTATAATTTTATCATTAATTGAAGTAGGGTCATTATCCTCTGATATTAATACACCTGTTTCTTCTAATATAAATGTTGCTCTTTCTGAACTTGTTGATACTGTTTTAACATCTTGTTCTAATCCAATAGGTACAACAAATCCTAAATCATCTGTATCAGGTTCTATTACTAATTTAAATCCAGCATCACTACCAGCTGTATCTGTTCCATTTAAAACTATGTCACCCTCATCTTCTACAGTAACTATTGTTTCTTTTGTATTCTGTAATATTTTAAATCCAGCATCTGTTTGAGAATTATCTGTACCATCTAATAATAACTCACCATCATTTTCCATAACGATTGAATCTACTAATCCTGTTACATCAACATTGTCGGTATCATCTGCCAAGGTAAGTTGACTTGGTCTTAATATGTGTTCGAATGTTATTGTACCAAACTCATCAAAAGTAAGTGTGGTATCATTGTCATCATCACTAAACAATATTTTTTCATTCTCATTCATAATCATATCTGTAGGTACAGCAATTCTATCTGCCTCTGCAAGTAATCTACCTGTGCCTGGTCGACAACCCTCTAAACATATACTACCTGTATCATCCTCTAAAGTAAAGAATACAATATCATCAAATGGTTTAATACCATCTAATACTAAATTGTCTGTAAGATTACCTGTACCACTTTCTAATACGATACCACATGAATCTCTAAATGGATGTGTTGCAAGATGTAACAGTACATTATCTTTTACTCTTGACATTGGATTATTACTAATCTTAATCTCTCTAGAATGTATAATTGCTCTTTGACTATTTCCACCAATACCTTGTGCTGATTCAGATGCCATAATTCCACTACCAGTATCTCCTGTAGCAGTTTCGTATTCTATACCATCTCCAGCATTTGTTGAAGAACCATCTGTACCATCTAATACAATATTAGCATCATGGTCACCTATACCAACAGCTGTTCTGTGTGATATTTTTACATGTTCATCAAATAATGTTTCGAATGTAGAAGCAAGTTCTGGTGAGAATGTTGTTGTGTCACCATCATATCCAGCAACTCCAGCAGCTGCTGTTGCAACTCTAACAGAAATTTGTGATGCAATATTTACTTTACCAAATGGAGCAAATCCTGTTGGATGCACTGCTCGTTTTAATTCATTTAAATATGTTGATAGTGATTCACCTACTCTAACCTCATAAGAATAATCTTGATAGAAATAAGAATCTTGTAATCTATTTAAATCTTCACCGACTAAACTAGAGATACCACTATAAGTACCAATATCTGTTTTTTGTGTACCGACTGCAACTGTTCCTGTAGATATATCGGCAGATACAATCGTTGCAGTTGCTCCACCTGAATCTGTAATTACTACATTATTATTTGAGAAGTCAATACCAGATTCATTTATAATATCATTTCCAGCATCTACTGAACTACTATCTGTTCCATTTAAAACTATATTGTCATATGAAATATCTTCTTCGAATAATATTTTTTCATTATCTTCTTGTACTAATACATTACCTAAATCTTCTGTACTTATTCTATCACCCTCATCACCTGTATTACCAGATTCCATAACAGCAAAATTTGTTGAACCTTCTTCTTGATATCTGTTTATAACTAATGGGTCGCCAACATTGTGTGGCACTCCACCATCTATGTGTCCATGTTCTGAAATAATTCTACCACCAGATATGTTTGGACTATCTGTTGCACTTCCTAATGTTTGACCACTTTCTTGTATGAGTACATGTGTTCCATTATTTCTTCCTGTGGCATCTTCTAATAATATACTATCATCACCTGTTTTACCATCAGCGTTAATTACTATTCTATCATTAATACCATTAATAATATTTGGTCTTGTAAAGACAAGTAATGAGTCACCCATACCAGAATGATTAGTACAATAGTAATATAATTGTGGGGCATCTGCCGCTACTTCTATTTCAATAAAAGAACCTGTTGTTCCAATTGGAACTGTTGTTGTGTTAGATGATGTTACACCTGTTGTGTATGCACTACCACCTGTTGTACTTCCAGCAACTGAAACTGATTTAAATAATAGTTGATGATTTTTAGATGTGTCTACATTGTACAGTGAACTGTCAGATGTATCGAATCTATAAGTGTTACCTCTTGCTAAACCCAGTCTTGGTGATTCAACACCATTGATATAAAATGCATTACCTGTGTCTGCAGAATTTCTTTTAACAGTTACTTTAAATATTTCTACTGTGTTTGTTGGTGTTGTAATTGATGTAGCATTTGTTAAAAAGTTTTTGCCATCATCAAAATCTAATACATCTTCTAAAAGAATACCATGAGGTTCTGATTCAGAATTATCCTCTAATGTTATACCCTCGTTTGTTGCACTTGATGCCTCACCATCTGTTCTAATTACATTTTCAAATGTTGTACTTAATACTTGTGTGTCTGCATTCCAACCTGATACTGTTCCTGTGTGTGTAGTTAAAGTATTACCAGAAGCAAATGTTCCTGTAATATCTTTTAATACAAAGTGAGCTTGGAATGTTGCATCTGGTGGATTACTAGAATCTAAATCGAAACTACCATCTTTAATTTCTATACCATTTGCTCTACCAATATCAGTTGTATTTGCTATAAGACTTGCCCTAGTTCCAATATTTTTAGTAAGAACATTATCAACAAGAATATAATCTATATCAACAGATACAGTAGGTAATTTAGAATAACCATTACCACCATCAGTTACTTTTATTTTTCTGATTGATGTAGCTTCTGCAAGTGTTCCAAATGTATCTTCTTCTAAAGCAAATAAATTATTGTTTGTAAATTCATCTTTAGTTTCTTGTAATGTGTCTGTTAATAAATTATGACCAGCATGTGTGGATGAACCATCTGTTCCATTTAATAATAATTTATTAATAGAGTTACCTTTTATAACATGAGGTACACCTGTTGTTGGTGCTGTTGTAAATGTTAAAGTTTGACCACGAAACTCTTGTGTTGGGAATCTAAAAGCTACACTCCATACAGTATCTCCAGCAGCATCTGTTGCTGGTAATTCAACACCATCTCTGTAAACTTTAAATTCAGTATCTTCAAAAACATTTGAAATAGTAAATGCTGTAGTTGAAGAATCTGGTGTAATATCTTCTTGAATTAAATTACCATCTTCTAAAATAATTTCAAATGGCACTAATGATGTGTTAGTAGATTCTTCTAATGTAATTGTGTCTGTTGTAATATCTGAATCATCTAGAGTACCTGCCTCTTGCAAGATACCACCACCAACCATACTGACAACAGCTGTTGCAACATTAATGTCTGTGTCATTTGAATCAGAAGTAAATGATACTGTATCTCCTACTTCATACAAACTACCACCATCATCTACTATAACATCACTTATTGAACCTGTTAGAATATCTTCTACAACGACCTCTGATACACCACTTCCTAGACTTTCGATACTTAGAGTATCAGATATACTATTTAATATTCCGTCATTCGTAACGGCCGATGTAGTGATTTGAGATGATACTGTGAATGATACATCTACATCTCTTGTAGATGATGTTCCTGTAATTGTTTCACCATCTGTAAATGTACCTACTATATTTTGTAATTCTAATTCTGTAACTGCAAAGTTACCTTGTGTGAATGTAGATGAAGATACAACAACAGCTGTTGCACCAGAAGATGAACCTGTAATAACTTGATTGATTACTTCCTCGCCAGATATATTGGCAGAAGCAGATACTCTTAATGTAACTTTTTGACCCCAATTACCATCTGAGGCTCTCATCATTCTTTCTGTTGGATATACTATCTCTGGTGTTTCACCTAAGAATGCTTTGAAAAATAATTCGTGACCTTTTGATGTTCCTTTGGCACCATATAAATCTTTAATATTTTTTATTAGATTTCTTTTAGATACACCTGTTGCCAAAGTTTCTGGAATTGCGTTCATGAACTGGTCACGCATCTGGTCTAAGAAATCGTAGATAGTATTATCTACATTGGCATACTCTAAAAGTTGTTGAATGTTTTGTACTGGGTTAGCACGATACTCTGACATAACACCAGTCGCACCAGATGTTCCACCTGTAAAAGTTTCGCCAGTAATAAATTTTTGTTGAGAAGATATATAAAGATATTTGTTTCGACCATCTTCTACTAATACTGTTGCAGTTGCTTTAGATGTTGCACCTGTAATCGTTTCACCATTTACAAATAAACCTGTAGTGCCTGTTCCTTTTTCTGTAACAATACGATTACCAGTTTCATCTAAAATAAATTCTAGTGTATTAGTTTGTTGTCTTAAATAATCTAACTCACCTGTGTAGGTAATTCTACCTGCCTCTAGGTATTGATAATAATGTTTAAGGAATCTAACAAACTTAGGATGTTCTGATTGTACAAAATCAGGTACTTGCCCCTCAATGAGTGGTGATACTTTAGTGACTAGTTTTGAATCATTCTTTGCCATTCATCTAATATGCCGAACTTGTTGGTGTAGATGAAGGCGTTGATACAGTTGTAGTTGATGTTGTGCCTGATGAGGTTACAGTATATCCTACACCTGTGGTTGCTTGTGCATCAACAGTTCCACCTGTCACTGTGTTAACTAAATCTATTTCTAGTATTTGATTTCTTACTGGTATTACATCATTTGATTTTGGAATTGCTGTTACACGAATCTGTGTTGATGATGCACCATCTATATCTGACACAGCAGAGATTAATAATGATGTTGTACTAATTATTCCATTAGCATAATCTATAGTGCCTGCTGTTGAGTTTAGATATGTTCTAACACCACCTGTGGATAAAGAATAAATTCTTAAATTACCAGAACCATCATCATCAAAAAAGTATTCTGTTTCTGTACTGTTATCTAAATAAAAACCTGTTGATGCAATCACTCCACCTGATGCTGTATTATAACCTGTGTATGGATTATAAAATGCATTATTAAAATTAATATCATATGATGAAGATGAACCTACTGGTGTAAACAATTTACCCATAGTAACTGTAGTTGTATTGTTTAATATAGATGAATCTGTATCATCAATTAAACCTGTTAATTTAGAATGTCTAAAGACACCATTAAATTCTTGTAAGTCACTTGAATTATAATTAGAAATTGTTGTTGCAATTAAAGAAGCCAGTTCATCTTTAGTAGATGTTGTTGATGTTGAATCATAATTAAATGTAACATTTAAAATTAGATAAGTTGTGTCTGGGTCTACAATGACTGGTGTAATTGAAGCAACTTTGAATGGAGCAAATGCTGTAACTAAGTTACTCTTTTGAACAGTTGTTAAATTTTCACCTGTGGTAGATTTAATTGAAATAAACACTTTACCATATTCTGGGTTAGATGATACACCTGTACTTGTATCATAACTACCATCTTCTCCGCCCCAAACCGAAACTGCTTGAGTGTTTGCAAATAATTTTTTAGTATAAGTTTTGTAATCATCTACTGTTACACATCTACCTTGAGCTGCATAATCTAATGGTGCATTTAATTTTATTGAATCTATACTTTCTGCTTCAGAACCACCAGTTGCACCTGCAACAGTTGTAACTGTAATTGATGTAACACTATCAATACTTGTAGGTGAAGTAAATGTGTTTGCCCCATTTGCTAAAGTTTTATTTGTGACCACATATTGTAGTATAACAATGTTTCCATCTGACAATGCTTTACTAACTGTGCCATCTCCAAAGTAAACTTCATACTTGCCACTATCAGTTTCTTGTAAATAGTAAACTGTACTATTTGAAGTGAGTTGTGTTATATCTGTTGCTTTAGTATAAGTTGTAGTTGTAGTATCAGATGTTGATGTTTGTATCTTAACTGTTAAAGTTGAAGTATCACTATTAGCATTATTTAATAAAAATCTTTGTTCTGCATCTGATGAATCAACAGTATATCTTGTTGTAAGATAAGTACCCTCATAAACTTTTACACTATCAAATGGAACAGCACTTCCTGTATTACTTGAAGTTACATCAGAGATTGTAACAAATCTATAATTTGTACCATCAACAGTTGTTGTAAATGCTGTACCTGCCGGCATTGTTTTTGTATTAGCATCTGTTGACAAATTCACATTAATTGTTGCATAGGGAGCTCTTGCAGATGTTGTTTCGTATCCTAAAGTTTTTGCATGAGAAACTACACTTGAACGAATTGATGCACTATCTAAAAACATTTCATTTGCCAACATGTTAGCATTGAATCCTAAGTAGTGTGTATTGTATGCAAGAGTATCTAATAGAACACTCATACCAGAACCTTCAAAGTCATAGTCTTTAAATTCTGTTTGTGCTTTTAAGAAAGTTTTTAGATTATCTTTGATGTTGTCAAAGTCTAATTCGGTTACTCTTAATCTTTTATCGTTTGTTGCCATTATCTTATTCTCTCTAACATGACTGATAAGTCTACTAATTCTGTGGGTGCATTAGTTACATAAAACTCTATTGTAACATTGTAAATATTCCTATCAAAATCTGGTAATGCTCTAACTGATACTAAACGACATCTTGGTTCAAAATTTTCTATAACATCTTCTATTTTTCTTGCCAGTACAGCAGCAACCATAGGTGTCATGTTTTCAAATAATAACTCACGAACACCACCAGATATCTCTGGATGAAATGGTTTTTCAAAAGTATTTAAATTAATTAAATTTCTTAATGACCTCTTAACTGCTTGTATATCAGTTACTTTATTAACATCATTACCTACAGTTTTCTTAGTAAAGAATAAATCTAAATCAGAATACTGTCGAGCATTCCTACTGATATCGTTCTGTGCTTGTGCATCTTTGTATGCTGACATTAATAATCTCTAGTTTGTTTAGCAATTATTTATAAGAGATTCTATCAAGTTAATCTTTTTTTCTTGAATCTTCTATCATATTTAATATATCCCTTATCATCTTCTTTCCAATTCCAATCACCCATATCTTGTGCATTTACAAAAGCTACTTCTTCATCAATACCATTTTTAATATCCTCATCATAAGTATCACTTTGGAAATATCTTAGTGTTTTGTTTTTTGAAAGTAATTTGCCATTAATGTCACCATTTGCTTTTTCTTCCATTTCATAAACCCAATCATCATCAAAGACTTGTATTGGTAGTGGTACTCCTCTATATGTTTTATCTTCATAGAAGCCTGCTATAATTGTTCTATTTTTTTTATACTCAGCAAGTTTATCTTCTCTATATTTTTTATCTCTTTCTTCTTGATTAGTTGTACTCGCAATATATTCATTAGTGCCACCAGTGTCACTTACTTTTATTAATTCTTTAGTTGCTGTGCTTGTAACAGTTTTAGGATTTACTTTTGTAGTTTCTGTCACAGTTTTTGTAACCTTTGTTAGTCCTGGCGATTCCTCTGTAATTATTTCTATCTCTTTAGTTGTTAATGATGTAACATCTTTAGAAGTTTTACTTATTGTTTCTGTCACAGCTTCTACAGATGGTAAACTAATATTAGATGGTAATTCAATAGGAAGTGTTTCACCATCTGGTAATTGTAAGTTTGGAAGTAAGTCACCAACATCTCCACCTGATTGTATTTGTGAAGCAAGAGAATCAATATCTAATCCTTTGTCTGCCATTGCCGTTCCAAACTGTGATGTTATATTTGCCACTTGTGTGGTGTACTGTTCAAGTCCTTGTGGTGTGGATGTATCAAAATTAACAAGTGTAGCAAATTCTCCTTGCATGTTTACATTAGGAACAGTAGGTAATTCTGGTATCATATTTAATAGTGATGATTCTAAATCTGCAACCTTTGATTGTAATGAATTTAATAATGCTGTAGCATCATCTCCATGTGAAGCAACCAGTTGGTCTTTAAGTGCAAGAGCATCTGTAAGAGTTTTATTTAATAACTCATTTGCTCCCTCTAAATCTGCTGTTGTAAAATCTGCCATTTCTTATTCCTATGCCACAGGTGCATTAGTATTAACTTGTGAATCTCCAGCACTATCTGCTCCTTGTGAATGAACATGAGTTGTAAGTTCAATAGTATTAGCAGTAACTTCTTGTGTAGTAGTAATTGTACTTCCACTACCAGAAAGATTTATAACACTTGATGCACCTTCGAATGTCATTGTACCTACTGCCTCTGATTTAATATCTAGATTTGTTGCAGCCTTAACTGTCATGGTTGTGCCAGAAGATATGGATGTGCTTGCAACACTAAACATAGAAATATTATTAGATGCAATGAAACCAATATCTTTTGATGATACTAGAGTATAACTATCAGCTGTAGTAATGTCTAAAGTTCCACCAATCGTTCTTGTTTCTTTACCACCAATAGTAATGTCACAATCTTTTGCTGTACCTTTTTCTGTAGAACCTATTGCACCAGATACAGAATTAGAAATATTAAATCCATGATTACCTTTTATTTCTTCTTCTAGATTACCACCAGATTCTCCAGCACCAATCTTGACTTGTTCTGACCCACCAATCTTTCTAGTGAAGTCACCACCAACCTCTAGTATATAATCTCCCTCTATTAATTCTCTTTTAGTTCCACTACAAGTTAAATTAATATTACCTCGTACATAGACATTAGAACCACCAGCAATCAATTCATAATTGTCACCTACAACCTTAACTGTCTTTGTGCCATCGGCAATAATTTCTTCGTAAGTTCCAGCAGTATGTTGTGAGAGTAATCTTTCACCCTCTGGTGTATCATCTACTTCATGAATGTGACCTGACTCTGATTCATGCACATGATTAAAAGGATAGACACCTGTAGTGTTTGTTCCTCTAGGTTGTGGTTCATTAAAACTTCCAGCAGTTTCTTTTTTACTTGTTGTTGATACTGTTGATACATGTGGTTTGGTTGCTGTAGGTATATCTTTAAATTGTGTATCACGCCTATTGATAAGTGACCTGTGAGTTTCGGCATCTGAACCTCTTGCAAGTCTTGATACATCTGATTCATTTAATCCATGACCAGAATGTATAATTGATTCAGATGGATAATCTCCATTTGGGTCATTAAAACCTTTTTCAGTATTGGCATGTTCTTGTGGATATCCTGGCAGAGAACCTATAATGATTGGTTGTTGTCTTTCGTTTGCATCACGAAAGAATCCGATTACCCACGAACCTTCTGTTAGAAAACTAGGTGTGTTTCCCATGCCTTGCATGGATGGGTCGGTGACTGGATGCATGACATGTGCCCACGGCAAATCTTCCGATGGGATATCGTTTAAATTTTCTGTGTGGTATCCTAAACAACGAACTTGTACTCTACCAAGTTTTGCAGGGTCATTACGATTTTCTACAACACCAGTAAACCATACGAAGCCATCAAGACCCATAAAATAGTTTTCGTTCATAGAAACTATTTATAAGATAAAGCTGAAATGATAGTGAATATAGTGAAGTAGTAAATCAGAATATAATCTTTATTTAAAAGACCAAAGTCATTTAGTATTGCAACGACAGATATGAATATGACATAGGATATAACAACAAGAGCTATGGTTGTTGTTATTGTTTTTAACATTAAGTATTCCGATAGTCTAGGTAGATATTTCCAGCAAGAACAATTCTTTCACCAGTCATGTCAATTGCCTTTGGCACTTCGTGTCTGACATGGCCTGGGAATAAAATTATTTCGTCTGGTTTGGGATATACTTTAAATTTTGCTTCATCAAAGTATAGAGGTGGAGCATTGTTTGGCACCTCAATATAATAAACCCATGAACAAAATGCTGGGCCATGGGTATGAGGTATTGTGTAATCATTCTCTTGATAGATGGCACCCCAACAATCAAAAGTAAAAAATTTATCTAGATTTCCTTTCTGGTCTTTGACTTGTATACTTTTTAGAATGTCGATTGCTTCATTACAAACGATATTAATCAGTTCATACTTTTTGTGTAAAAAGTAATTAGTCATGTAAGCTTTTACATTAGACTTTTTTTCTTCTTCGTGTCGATGAGAACGAATGATGTTCGACATGTCTTTATGTAAGTGGTGTAAAGATAGTGTACGGCGTATCACTCGTTCCTTTTTTACGAATGTGTGAAACTCATCTTCGGTTTGAAGATTGTTTGATAAATCTTTTAAGGACATTTTAGATTCCTAAGAATTCATCATTTGGTACTTCTGATTTCATATTGTCTTGTTCCATTTTTTGTTTCATCATTGCTTTACATTCGATGATATCTTTATTGATTTCTCGAACATCCTCTAGCAGATTAGATAAAACAAAATACAGATAAACGACACTCAGCCAAAAGACCAGTACAGTCACAAATAATATAAAGTTTATCATAGTTTCGCCTCCTATGAAGTTTTATCAATTAATTCTCTAAGTAATTCATTATGTAGAATCGTAATCAACATATCAGTTAATTCTTCCCACAAGTTTTCCATTTTCATCTTCCGAGTCTTCTCCGAGTTTTCGCTAACGAGATTTTTTTAGTGGCAAGTTTCCGAGATAGGAATCTCCGAAATTACATTTCGTTTATACCAATCAAAAAAGAATGGATTGTTTTGAAACAATGTGCCCACATCTTCACTTCGAACCTTACCTTGTTCAATCATATAAGAAAGAACCATCCATTTCTGTTCTCTTTCAGTTTCATCTAAATCAGTATAATCAAAGATACCGAACTCATCGCCTTGTATCAAATTGATTTGAGTTTTATTTTCCATCGTAGATTCTTATTCCTGCTAGCATCAGAAAGGTTGATAGAATAATTCTTGTGCCTATCTTAATTGTTTCTGTGTATCCTATGACTTGTAAGTTTTCCACATATCCAACGATACCTAGAAACATTCCAAATCCAAATGCTATAAACAGAACACCAATGTATTCTAGTTTAAACATTCTATCCATTACATTATATATTTTATCCATAGATTTCTCCTATTACAAAAATTATTATCACCAGTATAACAGACCATTCAAGTATTGTCAACTGTCCATTCAAAAAAAAGCGACCCATGTAAGTAGTATGACTCCTAGATAAAAGCAAAAGAAGTACCATATCACTTTCACTATGAGTGATAGTATATTCATACTTGATTTGCTCTCTTACTGGATGGATGCACATCAAATTCTAGAGTGACATGCCAACCCCAATACTTATCAAAGGTCAATATCAGATGTTCATAATCAGATGACTTTAATTCTTTCATCATTTTATTCATATCCTTATCAGTGTAATCACATCTTTTTGCTAAGTCTTTTGCTAGTCCAAGTAAATAGAATGCATTTCCATCAGGACCACTACAGTCCACTATCATACCTTTGTGTTTTAATTTTTCTCTAATTGTCATTTTTTAACTCTCTCACCATTGATTTAAATTTATCGAATACTCTATCAATCTGTAAATGTGTATACTCACTATTGCTTGGCATACAAATTGCATTTACATTTGCTGATTGTGAAAGTATCATTTCTCTATCTTGCATACATGATGATACACTTTCATATCCTACTTGTGATATGATTGCACCATTCATTGCATAGACTACTAACATTACTTTAAACATTGATAATACTTTCCTCTGCTATTGCTTCTGCCTCATCTTCACGCTCATAGTATCCAAGAGTCACATCACAAGCAGTGAGACCTCTCTTGACTACTTGATACATTACATTGCCGTTGAGTGTAATACGATTCACGCTGGCAGTATAACCACCGCCCTCACTTATATACTCACTTAACATGATTTGTTCGTGTTTCATAATAGTACATACTCCATCATTTTTAATATTCCATAAGTGATACCAATCACCAGTGGAAACATCAATATCAATTTTAAATACATCATAATTTTTTAAACTTTCTCCTACTCTTACTAAACGATACTGGTTTAGCAAAGGTAATTTTATTCTTACTGCCTTGTGGTATATACGCCAGTAGTTTGTTTTTATTCTCTACTATGTATATATTGTTGGATACTTTATCCTCGCCCCAATCAGTAATCTCTTGTAATATCTCTATCATTATTCCATACTCATTTCAATACTACTTCTCAATGCTTCAAAGGCATGGTCGATATCTCTCTTATTAATATCAACGCCATCATTCTTCGAACCCTCATACTGTTCACATAGATTCTCAATTGAGTCTTGTGCCTTATCTACTATACGATTCATTGTATCGTGCAAGTCTTCATAGTCCATATTTTTTCTCCAAAAATTTTTTGATTGATTTGTAAATTGTTCTTTGCCAGAAAAGGGGGGGTGGGGTCATTCATCCTGTGAACGGCAACTACATGCTCCTGTGTCCTCACCCTTATATCTCTATGGATACTTATTACATTTATAGATTGACCACAACATCCTCAGTATAAAGGGGTGGGCCCTCTCTGGAGCGTAGGGATGGATTCTCGCCAACATCTCTCTACTGGAAGCAGAGCGTCATACCTTGTAGGTACTTAGACCAACTACGCTTGTTCTTGTTCTCTGAGTGATGGCTCTGAATCATGTATCCATGTAGAGCCATCTAGAGAGAAATTATTTCCTACTTAATCCATAAGTATCTAAAGAAGACATACATGCAATCACGAGTGTTGCCGATATACCATGCCTCTTCATAATTGTCTTAATCTTAAATCCTCTTTTAATATCGCTTAATACATAACTCATTATATCATCTCTCCTATTATTTTAATCATTAGTGCAATTCCAAATAAACTTAAAAATACCATATTCATCATTATTACCTCTCTATTGTCTATTGTTATTACTTTTGTATTCATGATAGAATCCATTCACCAGAACCATCTCTCTGTATCTGTTCTTCTTTTCTCTCTATAGCAATCTGTTCTTGTTCTGTGAATCCTAAACTAGAATCTATTTGAGAAGTCATATATTCATTATAAGCTTTCTCATACATCTTGTCTAATTCACTTCCAGCAGACACGATTCTACAGTTGTTTTCACCGCTTCTACCAGTCTTATAGTTCATGTTTACTTTTAATTTTTTCATATTTTCTCTCTTTTTTATCATCTTACATAGTTATTATGACATATACGGCAAGGAAAGTCAAGGGAAATAGCGCTAAAATAGCGAAATAAAGGCAAATAAATCACTTGACTTTTGGTCAAAATTGTGTTATAATGGTGCTGTATACCCTGAAAGGAATGAGAATCATTCTCATTTGGGTTCCCCAAGTTCACTCATCTCTCCTATTGTAACTTCAAACAGCCTGCGAACCGATTGAAGGTTGCAAGCTTTGCTCAAAATCCCTGTGTATGCCAGGCATTTGGAATGGTGGGGTAACTCGTTACTGGTCGTTACTGAGTAACTTTGAGTAACATGGTGGGTAACTTACCTGAATTATGGGGTATGCCTGGCATTTGAGTCTGACTGCGAGGTAATTCCTGATGAGCCAGCAGAAAAACCGCTGAGCCAAATTATTGTGTCTGAAAGAGTTGCCCAGAGGATTTTTTTCTGGGGATTCTGAGAAAATTTCAGCCGATAGGTGGAAAATTTATATCCCTACTAGTCCTATTCTTTTGTATCTTTTCGGATTGTGTTCTATTGTGGATGTTTGTGGTAGTCGGTGGTGATTTTCCCCAGTGTTTACAAGGGGTATAGATGTCGGAAAACCTTTGATTGCCCTCTGCACCTTTCTCTGAGGATTATTTAGTCAAAGTCGATTTCTTCTTCACTCGGGTCTATATAAATTTCTTCGACAGTTGACTCAAAGTCTATTTCTTCGGTATCTGGATTGATATGTTCAACGCCGGCACACGATACCATTCCTGACTGATACTGCACCTTTCTCTTAGACTGTTTCTCTTTCTTTTGATGATATACCTCTACAAAGGCTCCACACTCCTCATTCGTACATGACATATTACTCACTATGGTGTATTCATTTGATTCATCTTCGATATCATGGTCACCACCCCATATCATCTCTGCACCACATATAGGGCAAGCATGGTAAGTGGGTAGAGGATGCTCTGGTATACAGTATTCATCTTCCTGTTGTTTCTTCTGTTTGATTGTCTTAGTCTTTTTCATAGCGTAAAAAATCGGCGTTTCCTCTGTTAGATGGTTTAGAGTATATTATGTTTTGAGTTTTCCTATTGTGGTTTGTTGTTTTCTGCGATGTTCTTCGTAGTTTGGATGATAAGTTTGTCCTATCGTAGTTTTCCAGTCTTTGATTTCCTCTCCATGTATATTCATTGGATTAGATGGATTGTTCTGTTCTTTTCTTTCTGATGATATGAGTAATACGATATAATGTATCGCCTTAATCAAGTCTTTTTCGTTTCGCCCTTGTTTCTTACCATACCTTATCAGATACTTGATTGCATTGGACTGGCAAAAGTCTTTATCGGTGTCTAGGTGTCGGAATATGTCCATTGCCTGTAATCCTTTACCATCTGTGGAATAGTGTTGATTATAGGTAGATTCGATATACTCTATGATTTCTTGTAGTATTTCTTTTTCGTTGTATTTCATTCAAGTTCACCTGTAAAGTAAATGTATAGTATACCTACCATAAATATACAAAATGTACATAATGGCCACCAATTCAGTATAAATTCATTGATTGTATTCATTAAGATATACTCATTTTTATAACTTTTGAAAAAATCCACCATAATGTGAGAAAATAAAACGAAAGGTAAATAATAAGCACAAAGATTGATACAAACATTACAAGTTTATCTATCATGATGTTGGCAATTGTATTCATACAAACAATTCTCTCCACCACTCGTATATAATGGGTTCCATGGCGTTAAATAGTGCAAAATCCTCTACTGAAAATACTAATATTCCGACAACAAGTATGGGTATAAAAATCGTAACAAAAACTATTTCTAATGCAGATTTGTATAAGTTAGGTTTTGGCCACCCATTTGGTCCTTGTTCACTCATATTTTACTCCTTTGTTGGCACTGGTATCTCTTGTTCATTACTTCCTATTATCACATCAGGACCTATTCTAACAGTTGTCGCACAAGATGTCAAGACAAATATACAAATTATCGGAAATATTATTCGCAATCTGGTTCTTCCTCTGTAGGTGCATCAGTTTCTTCGGATTCTTTTGTTACCATTGGTTTATCTTCCACAGTTTCTGCTCTTGCTGTGGTGACACAAAAGACTAATGCAAGTAATAATATAAATGTTATTTTATTCATGTGTTCTCCCCATACTTAAATACATATTTACTCCATAGATAACTGCGAATAATACTCACTACCATGAATATAATCGCAAGATGTAACATCGCCCACACTTCAATGTATATGCCATAGAATGGAAATATAGTCAATTGTATGATAATAGATAGTATAAGTCCGCTACCTATGTCAAGTGTACGATGTATAAGATGTTTTGTATTAGTCATTAATATATTTCTCCTCAAATTCGTGTACTGCTTCTGCAAGTGTTGATGGTATTTTTCTTTTCTTATGTTCTATATTGATTCCTAGTTCCTCTTTGAGATAACTATATTCTCTTGAAAACTTGTCTATTCTGTGGTCTTTGCCTGGCAAAGTTAGACTGGATATGAAAGTTTCTACTTTCTTTTCTCTTTCTTCTGTTGATGGCAGTATTTCTACGATTACATTATACTGATATTGTAGGGGTTGTATTTCATTTCCGAAATCATCAGTCACATTACTATTATGTATCGCATGATTTTCTGTAAGTACAAATTTGATATCCTTACAGCTTTTAAGTTCTCCGACTTCTTTGTCTGTTAGGTCTTCTAATTTGTATGTTTTGTTCATGACAACCTCACTTGTGTATAATTAGGTGGGTAGATTTTCTGTGTGATACATACTATACATGTCGAATGTTGTTTCACATAGTATACTGCGGCTCTACCCTGGCCTGTAGTTTTAAGACTTACAAGGTCTAAATTTACAATTTCCGATTCTGTGTTATTATATAGACAAACTAGTTAGATTTTTTGTCATTTTTTTCTTTAAATCTTCTGTCCATTTCAAACATGGAATCACGAACTTTATCGAATTGCCATTTGTCGTAAACAGTTTTTACTTCATCCGCCTCAACTCCGATAAAATTAGATATACGAGTAAACTCTACCCATTCTTCCTGTTCATTCATAACAACAGGGTCAATAGATTCTTTGAGTTCATCTATTATTTTAAGTTCTAGTTTTGTATATCTTCTTTTATCTATCATTGTAGTCATTATATACCATACATCAGATTATGTCAAGTTTTTTATGACATATTTTCCAATGCTTTAGTGAAACGATTTGCATGACTTCTTTCTGCCTTGGCAAGTGTTTCAAACCAATCTGCAACTTCATCAAAACCCTCATCACGAGCAGTCTTTGCCATGCCAGGATACATATCTGTATACTCATGTGTTTCACCTACTATCGCAGCTTTTAGATTACTTCTAGTATCTCCGATAGGTTCACCTGTTGCTGGGTCACCACAATCTTTTTCAAGATATTCCATATGTCCATGTGCATGTCCTGTTTCGCCTTCTGCTGTTGAACGAAATACTGTTGCTACATCGTTCTCACCCTCTACATCCGCTTTAGCAGCAAAATATAGATATCTACGATTCGCCTGTGATTCACCAGCAAATGCATCTTTTAGATTTTCTTCTGTTTTAGTGCCTTTTATACTCATATTATGTTTCTCCATTAAAAAATTTACGATTATTTATATGTGCCTTTTGTATATCTTCCTTACTTTGACCATGATATATTACAGCATGATGTTCTTGTATCATAGTATCCGACAATGACTTATTATCTACTATTATATCACCAAGAATACGACCAAACTTTCCTTTGGCATCGTACTTTTGTGTAGTCAATTTTATACTATCACCCTTTACAAATTGTTTGACAAACTCTTTTGCCATCAATCCATATTTCTTTTCTTCTTTATCTCTAGTTCTTGATTCTGGTGTATCTATACCATAGATTCTTACTCTTTCTTTATGTAACCATACACCAAACCCTAAGTCTATATCTATATCTACTGTATCACCATCAACGACCCTTCTGACTTTACATCTGTATTCGTACACTTAGTCCACCTTTCCTAAATCATCATCACCAATTTCCGATACCATATCTTTGGCATGTTCCTCTAATGACTTTTGTACTTCAGCTGCCTTATCTGGGTTCTCATTCTCTGAATTTGCTCTAGACTTTGAGTAGTTTCCCTCTTTAGATAGTGCGATTAATCTATCAGTCATTTGTATTGCACCTATAACTGACATGACTTGATTTTTTGCCGATTCTACATTTTGTCTGGCCTGAATTAGAGATTTCTCTAACTCATCCCTTTCTTTTTGTAGTAAATCAGCATCTATTGTTTTTGCCATAATATACTCCTATTTGTTACATGTATTATAACAGGTCTATCAATGATTGTCAACCCTTTCCATCATCTTCTTCAAAGAAATGTATTTTAACACCATCTCTTTCTTTAGTCACCTTTTTTACACCTTTGTGTGATGTGGCACTTCTTATAGTCTTTCCAACATTCACTGGTAGTCCTTTCTCCTCTGGTGGATAAAGTCCTAATTCTTTTCTGTATGACATGTTAGCAGATATCAACAATAAGACTGCCAATGGGTCAAATACGAATATCAACAATAGTATCACATATCGTACTGTGTTGTCAAGATAATTCTTTGCCTCATCTCCATATATTAGAGCTGCAATATATTTGATAGGCCCTACTTCTACCTCAAAGTTTTTAACCTCTAATTCATACTCTGATTTCTTGTCTAGTAAATCATCAATACTATTCTCTGATTTTGTGATGATACTATTTAATTGTTCTCTCTCTACAGATTGTCTTTTTCTTTCCTCTAATCTAGAATCATCAAAGAATCCATATTCAGTTTTCTCTAGTGTTGTATCCATTTCTAGAATATTCTTTTCTGCTCTGTCTATTTGTCTTTGTTCACTTCTTATACGATTATCAATTCTTTCTATCTTGACTGATATTTCACCTGTGTTGATTCCAGCATCAATATGTGACTTAGATAAAAATCCATAGATGCCCATGCTTGTAATTAACATCAAAACTATGATTGCAGAAACTAGATATGTTCTTAACAATATACTTGTTTCTCTCCAATGATTGTAAACCCATGCGGCTGCCACTAACTTTCCAATCTCTAAAACTATGCCCATAATAATTATCGGAATTACAGCTGCAGCAAATATTGCTGTCAATCCAATAATAGAATACCAAGCTGCCACAGCAGCTATTGCTAGTGATGTGACAAATGTCAATATTGATAATTTATGGTTTTTCATCTTCTATTTATATGAGCCACTTGACAGATTCGAACTGACGGCCTGCTGTTTACAAAACAGCTGCTCTACCACTGAGCTAAAGTGGCTTATATAACAAAAACCCACGATAGACTGTCTAATCGTGGATATATGAGGGTCTTTATTTCCCATGACTGATTGCCTTACACACCCCATTTAAATTGATTTTAGAAGGGTTCTAGGACTTGCTTTTTTACAAAAACTGTTCAAATTTACTGTTTTACTATCTCAAAGTGAAATTTACCATCTTTTTCTTCACTTTTAAGTAATTTGTGATTTAGTGAATTACAAAGCGATTCTATATCAGAAACAGCGCCTGGGTCTGTACTAATAAGTTCTAAACTTTCGCCTATTTCCATTCCATTTAATTCTTTCTTTGCCTTAATTATTGGTATTGGACAATTGAATCCACTTGTATCTAATTTTACCATGTTAACTCCTTAATTCGTACATGTATATATGTTTCTCTAAATTGTCCTTGTAATATGCCGAACCATCTTTTAGAGCTTGTTGAATTCTTAATGCATAAGGTCTGTAAACTCCCTCTACAGATTTATTTCTAATTGTCTTTTCATGATACAATTTATTATTGTAAACAATTGACCTACTTTTTTGTGTCATACCCAAATGTTCAAAATTACTTGCCTTGTATATTCCACCACTATGTCCATAAGTCTTATCTGCATAACTAATTACTTTTTTAATCTCTGTATTTTTCTTTAACCATCGTAAAGTAGAACCTATAAAATAACTTTCAGTATTTTTAGGTGTATCATCAATACAACATAATCTTCTTAACTCTATGATGTCTGCTTCCTTTTCAACATACTTTTTCCATACACCTTGCATACTAATATAACCATACATCATGGCACCAATCATATCACCACTATCTAATAACTTAAAACAATATGGTGAACTGATACCATTTACATTACTAGAGTAATGCCAATGTTCTACAAATTGTTTTATCTCTGGTCTTACACATGGTGTGACTATATAATCTTTTACACTCATCAGTAGCTATATACCTTTGGTAATTCTTCATATAATTTATTGTATTCTTCTTCTGATATTAATTTAGCGTCTGCCATAGGATAATCACTATCAACACCTATCGTTGTAGCAAATCTACCCATGTTAGATTTAAATAATCTTGACTTTGTTTGTTCCCATTTTTCATTTCTGTACTCATCTGGTTTATCAGTAGTTTTCTGAGGAAATGTTTTTGGATTCTGTGGATTCATCTTCTCTTACCTGTTGCTGGGTCTTGTGTTTCTTTCTTAGTCAAAACTTGTAGACCTGATTTATTGTATGCCTGTCCTATTACATACTGACTACTGATTTCTTTTTTATAGTCATCATTTGGTTTAGTACAAGCATGTTGTAAATCTTTTACATCTATTGTATGACTAAGTGTATTTGTATTTCTAGTAATAATCATATCTGTAGGTTGATATGTGCCTGTCTTCTTAGGTTTGTATTTGACTTGACCAAATTGTCTTTTGAGATAATCATCAAATGATATCATATCCTTACGATTATTTGTTTGTTTACATTTCTTATTATACAGTCTATGCTCTTCAACCAATTGTTCCATTCTTTTTTTTGTAATCTTAGGTTTCTTTTTTCGACTTGTGTCTAATGAAGTCAATCCTAAAACTAAGTGCATTCCTTTAGGCATCATTTCTCCTATCTATAAATTCTCTCTCCATATCTCTCTGATACTCACTAAATTTCTTTTCATGAATATCAATCAAAATATCAAGGTATTTCAATACATGCATATTGGGATGATTTTTGGATGATACAGCCACTAGTTTTCTAACATTCTGTAGTTGTTCTATAAACTCTAATTCTTCTATCATGTCACTATTATGACAGCTTGAACAACTATTGTCAAGGATTATTTGTTGAGAATGATTCTCATTTAGAAGTATAATTTAACAAATATAGCCAGTACAAATAGTAATATTATCAGTTCACATATACTGATTTCTGGTCTTAACATAGAAGTCCTAATATGCAACCAATGAGTGAGTGAAGACCACCAATCTGGGCGGTTATGCATGACTAGTACAAATCCTACTATTAGGAATAGTAATATTGTGAGTATCAACATCATCTTTGTTTTAGTCTAAGTTCTCTAGCAATCCAAGACTTTGCAATAATGTTATCTACTTTTCTAGATAACATTTTTCTCACTTGTGTACCTACCATGCCAAAAACATCATCACCTATGTCATTGTTATCCACAATGATAAAGTTTTTATTACCAAAGAATTGTTGAAACTTACCTATGTTTGATTGTACTTGATTCCATGAATCTTTGACTATTTTTTCTGGTACACTTCTGGGTCTTTTTTCATTTCTTGCAAGTGCAACATCTAGACTTGTGTTTACAAATATCATATGCACATCATAACCAATTTGTTTTAGTCTAGCTGCATCAGATGTGATTTTACCATAATCTTTTCCTGTGCCATCAATCACCATACCTAAACGACCTTCAATATAATTGTCTTGTCTTTTTTTAGTTACAACTTTTGCTCTAGTTCTAAGTGCATCTCTTTGCTTACCTTGATTGGCATCCATTTTAAAATTAAGATGTGCATCTTTTAGATATTTTTCAAATATATCATCTGAGTTCACAACCTTTAGTCCTTGTGCCGTGACACGAACTTTTGATTGTGCTTGTCCTATACCTTTTTGTACAGCAAATGATTTACCACTCCCAGGCCCACCTGCCATATAGAATGCCTTAAATATGTTTGGGTCATAGACCCCCTCGAATAGTTCTGTAAAGCTCTTCATTTGTTTCCTTATCTCTATAGTTTTCTTTTATTTTATTTATGTCAAGTTTCTCAGGTGTCATCCTTGTTCTTGTTTGACTCAAAAAGTTCATGTTTTTAATTTTGTTTTTATATTTGTTTGTCATTCTAAAACTCCAAATTGTTAATTAATTATACATGATATAGTTTACTATAGTTGCCCTCCTTTATGAATAAAAATCATTAACAACAATACCTTTTTTCCCTTTAGGTTCTATTGCTAACTTGTTAATTGGTAATTCTGAATTTAGTGAATCTTTAACTAGATTCATCATGATTGTATGTCTTTTATTTTTCTGGTCAAACATATGTCTAGTGGATTGTATTAAGTATCTTCCACTATAATATTTATCAGTTTTCTCATCCTCATGGTCTGTTCCATTTATAGGCATATCAAAGTTTATTATAGAACCTGCATATACTGTAGTTGTTCCATTGATTTCCATAGTAATACTTGCACCATCATTTAGTTCCATAAACTTAGATTGTCTTGATAGATATGTTTCATCTATTTTATTTGATGTATATGGATAAGATTTTGTTTCATAATCATAATGTTGTGCATCAGCTCCATTTACTGTTGATGTTGGATGTAAATGTATTCTAGAATCTGGAAATTCACTAATCGTATTATCAAATTCATCTAGAGCGACTTGATTATATATTGGATGATTATCTTGTATGTCATTTCCACCCACTCTATCATATTCTTGAAAGTCATTTATATAATCAAAATCATTATAACTATAATTTTTGTTGTATATGTCGTAGGATATTATACTTGATGCCAACATACCACCTGCTATGTTTTTGAGTGTATCATTATTTGCATTGAATTGATATTCCAATACTCTTTTTAATTCATATTCCACATTACCAAATCCACCCTCTTTAAAATCTATTGTTCCAGCATCACCAGAATGATATGTGCCAATTTCTTTTTGTGCATACAAACTATCTAAACTTCTAAAGTGTATTCCATTTATATTTTCATAAAACAAGTAATGTGGTGAACCATTATATTCTGCTTGTGCTTCTCTTTTTAACAAATTAATTAATTTAAATGGATGCATGTTTGGTACAACCATTTTCTTAATTCCAACAGTTGGTTCTATAAATAAATCTTTATTAGAGTGTATATAAAATTTACTAGTTAATACATCTTCAACAATATTGTTTATACTATTTGTATAACTTTTTGAAACTCTCACACGATTATCTCTTAATCCCTCTGGTGAACAAAAATGTAGTGTAAAAACTTCTGTACCTGCTGATACAGACATTCTACTATCAATTCTATAAATTGACATTACATTTTGAGTAAAGTCTATTGATTGATTTTCTAACCCAGGCGTGGTTATTTTAAAAGAAATATAATCTTGACCTGTTATTGGTGCATTCGTAATAATAGCATTTGTATCAACAACAGCAATGCTACCAGTTATAGATGGTGAGAATATATCTTCGTAAATATTTATTGCCATAACTACAGCAGACAAATCAATTACATTACCAGAAGATGTAAATAATTTTATCTCTTTTATATTATAGTCGCCTGCAAATTGTATTCCACGACCTGCCATTATATGTTACTTTCTTTCATTAATATTTTAAATTCATCAATAAAGTCATCTATAAAACTTGGGTCTAATAGTCTTATTTTTCTTTTATTGTCTTGTTCTTCTTGTTCGTATTCATAATTAGTTATAGCAGTTGCTGTAGGATAGTCTGCATTACTAGTTCCAATGTTAATTTTAATAGATGTATCACCAGACTCTTGTTCTATTTCATAATGATGTATAGCATCTGGATTTGAATACTTTTCATTTACAAAATTTAAAAATTGTGCCTCTGATAAAGGCCAATCGTGAAATCTATCTGTGATATTATTAACCAACATAACTACCCAATGTAATTCAGCATCATCATATAATTTAAATGCAATAGATTCTGGTGTTTCACCATTCTTTACATCATAGGTATCGTACAACATCGTATTAGTTTTTACTTTTGCTCTAATACCTACACGCCTAAGTATATTTTTTACATCCTTAAACTCACCTGTTCCTTTAGAATCATATGGTATTGTTGGAAATTGTGAAAAATACATATTAGAAACCTTCTTCTGCTCTTTCTCTTGTAATGAGTTCTATCTCTTTAAATTCTAATGTTATTGATGTTTCAACTGGTGGAGCACCATCAGCATTACCATCAAATGTTTTGTATCTACTACCGCCATACTTTACATCCATACTCTCTAAGAAACATGTTGATATTTTATGTAAATAATTATTTTCAGCATTTTGATACATGTATTGTATATCAAATGTATTTGGCACAGTCATACTTCTACCAGAACGATTACCATCTGCAAATTCTGGCAACATATTAAATTTAAATGCATTTATTATTTTTTTTATTTCATCAGCTTCTGCTTGACTTCTAGGCATCATTTTAAATTCATAACTAAAACTTCTTTTGTCTATACCTTGAAATGCTAACTCCATTCTATCACTCTGAATAACACCTGTTCTCATTTCTGCTGCTTCTTTTAATCCTTTTAATCCAGGCCCCAAATCACCTACCATACCTACAGCAGTCTTTTCTAATGCTTCTCCAACACCTTTAGCATCTTTCTCTAATTTTGCCATGTCCACTTCTGCACCAGAACCTAATACGACTGCAGCATCGACAACCATAGAAGTAGCTACTCCCATCTCTGTGTTTTGATATTTAGCATTATACTTAACTGATACTTGTGCTGGCATATACATAGTTATTGCTGTATCTAATCTTGTTGTTGGTGCCCTTTTTATTGAAACTGTAGTGTCTATTTTATTTGCTTCTTTAACTTCATGTTGAACTTTTCTGGCAGCTTCTGTACTTTGTCCACCATCACGACCATTTGCAAAAAAGTAATTCATATAGTCTTGTTTTTTTTCTACGAATTTTTGTTTTTTACTGTCAAACTGTTTAGTTATATCACCAATTCCTCTCCTTTTTGCCTCATTTAATACTGATGAAAACCCACCACGGCCTCCACCTGATTCACTTTCTGATTCACCAAATTTTAGTTTAGCATGATTTTGTTCATTGATAAAGAACATAATATAGTGTCCATGATTACCTATGCCAGGGTCAGCACCCACATCAATAGGAAAGGATAACATTTTTGTTGATTGTTTACTACGATTAAGTGGTGCTGTTTCAGAGGAATCACTTCCTATGTCACCACGAAGCACGCTACCAACATTACCAGCAATTCTTCTTAAATTTTTACCTAGTAATCCTGTGACGGCAGATTTGCCCTGTCTTTTGAATACATCTATTGCCATGTATAAATAGTCCTATATAATTTAAAGTATTTATAACGATTATGACATATAAAGGAAAGTTTAAACCTAAAAATACTACCAAATATAAAGGTGATTTGAAAGAGATAGTATATCGTTCTTCATGGGAATTAAAAATGATGAAGTACTGTGATACCACCAAATCTATTATAGAATGGGGCAGTGAGGAATTAGTAATACCTTATGTATCGCCATGGGATGGTCGTTATCATAGATATTTTCCTGATTTCTATATCAAAGTTCGTACTAAAAATGGTAGTCTTAAAAAGTATATCATTGAAGTCAAACCTAAAAATCAATGCACACCACCAGAAAGGAATCCTAAACGAAGAACAGGCGTTTGGTATAACAAAGTCAAGACATGGGGCATAAACAAGGCTAAATGGAAGTCTGCGACTGAGTTTTGTTTAGACCATGATATGGAATTTAAGATACTAACCGAAGACCACTTAAACCCTCGTTAGGCGTTATTTGATGCAAATACACTACTTTGGTCTCTGACATACCTAGTAGCATGATTTTGAACAGTAGTTCCACCTTGTGCTACATTAGTAGCAGTATTGTTATTAACTATAACTGAACCACCTGATTCTCTTTGTCTTAATTCAGCAGCTCTATCTGCAAGAGTAGGCCCTTGTAGATTTTTTACAAATGCTGGTGCTTCTGCTGATTCTGTTGCTGGTGCATCAGTACTAAATTTAAGTTTATTTTTAACAAAATCAGGTACAGGTAACATGTCAATAACAGCATTGATTGCTCTTTTAATAGCTGTACGAATACTTTTGAAAAAATCAAAAATAGGGGCAAACATATCACCTATAAAGTTAGAAACTTTTGACATTACCTTTGCTCTGAATTCCATAAGAGTTGTTAATATTGATTTAAAGAAAGATGTAATTTCATCCCAATAGTTATATATGAGTACACCAATTCCTGCTATAGCTGCTCCTATTAAAACAAAAGGATTTATCATCAAAAGCCCTTTAGCAACAACTGCTAGTATACCTTTACCAAATACAAGAAGTTTAGGGCCAATACCCATAATCGAAGCTCCTAAACCTTTAGCTCCTGCCAAAGCTTTACCACCCAATAATGCAGCATTTCTACCAAATGAAGTGCCAAGATTCTTTACACCATTAAGTAATCCCATGCTTCCTTTTTTCAATCCACCCATTATCTTACCACCACTTGTTCCATACAATCCACCAGTTTTCATTAAATCATTTTTAATAAAAGTAAGTCCACCTAAAAACTTTGCAAGTGCCATTTTTAGGCCTGAATACGCAATAAAGGCTGTTATCATACCACCTAAAACAATTAGTGTTTTTGTAAAACCACCTTGTTCACCAAAGAACGCTATGAAGTCCATTAATGCCTCACTTTGTAAAAGTTTAGCAAAAGCAAAATAAGCTGCTATAAGTAAACCTGTTTTTAAAAAAGGAAGAGCTTTACTTTTCATACTTTCACCGAAAGCTTTGAAGTTTTCTGAAATCATACCAAACCCCTTTTGCAGAGCAGTGGTTTGTGCTTGTTCTTGTCTTGTTTTTTCTTTTTTTTCTTTTGCTTCTATATTTTTCTTTAAAGCTTCAGCTTGGTCTTGTCTTAATGGGTCTGCCTCAAGCATTGCTAATTGTTCTTTTTCTATATTAATTGATTCTTGAAAAGCTTTTCTTAGTTCTATTTCTTCTGGTGAAACTTTTAAAACATTATTACCTATTTTATTAAGTATGTCTATTGATTCTTGTTGATATTTAGCATCAAAATTTTCTTTATCTCTCTCAGCCAAATCTAACTCCTCTCTAGCCTCATTTGATTCTCTTTGTTTTTTTGTTAATTCCATAAATACCTTAGTTGAATCTTCACCAGCAGCAACTTGTTGTTTATATGATAATGATAATTTTTCTACTTCTAGTTGAGCTTGTTTTTGTTTATTAGAAGCTGATTCTACTGCATCAGAAAAGTTCTTCAATTTTTCAGTGCCATCTTTTCTAGCATTCACATCATCTCGCAAACTTTTTTGTATTTCTTTTTGATTGAGTTGAGCCATTATTTTTTACTTGTTCCTGTGTATAGTCCAAACCAAGCAGCACCAGCACCTACAACGATACTTATCAACCCAGACTGTTCCATAGTTGGAGCAGATAAGTTCATATACCAAATAACACATTTGTATAACAATACAATATATACTGTTAAAAATAGTCGTGGGAATATTCTCCATGCATCCACAGCTTTTGCCATGTCTATCCATGATTGATATTTGTTTTTACTAGAATCTACAACATTTGTATCTACTTCTAGTTCTATATTTACTTTTTTAGTTTCGTTTTGCATTCTCTTTCTCTATTCTTTCGTTTTCTTCTCTAATATATTTAGTTAGTAAACCCATATATATTTCTCTCTCATAGGGCAACATATTATCTAACTCTGTTAAAGAGTATTTATGATGTTGCATGAGTGCAAAATTACTTTCGTAGTAATTTTTTAGGCTCTCATGTGAGAGCCCTATACTAAAAAACTCTCTATACCCTCTAACATAACTTCACTAGTGACTTCTGTTTTAGGGTTAGTTACCTCTATTCTGTGTCTAAGTCTTGGCATAGTTTCAAAAAATTTTGCTAATCTTGTAAATTGTTCTGTAGAAAGTGATTCAATAAACTCATCTAAGTCTTTCTTTGACATATCAACCTTGTGAGTTATTTCTTCTTTGAAATGAACTTCTTCAATACAATCTGCCGTTAAATCAAAAATCATTTTAGTATTATCACTTCCACTTGTATACTTTGTAAATGTATCTAAAAGTGGATATTTAAAAACTATTTTAATTTCAGGTGTAAGTTGTATTTCATTTGTATGTTCTTCCACCATACCAACATTAATATCATCTAAATCAATACTAACAGGAACTTGTGTTTTTTTGTCATCTGGGCAAGTCACTTTTATATCTATTTTTGAACCTACAGATTTACTTCTTATTTTTAAAAAGATATACTCTGCATCAAACATAGCAATCTTTTTAGTATCTATTTTATTAAAAGTACAATCACTTATTAATTGATTTACTGCATCAATAATCTCTTTGGTATTTTTAGATTCTTCTGCCATCATCATTCTTTTTTGTTCTTTCACTAGGAAAGGTCTATACTTCACTTCTTCATCTGTTGAAGGCATGTTTAAAGTATAAACTGGTGTTTCAAGTTTAGGTAAAGCCATAATTTTTCACTCCTTAATTATAATTTTCTTAATACTTTTGGTATTCTATTTAGTAGTTGTCTTTCCACCTGATTTGCAAGTACCCCTTGCAATCTATCTAATAAAGGTTTCGGTAGAGAACCTTCATCTGTTAAATTCTTCCAATATCTATAACTAAAAGTTACATTAACCTCTTGTGCCGTAGTTGCTGGACTAGCATCTAATCCTTGTTCAGCGATATCTGTTGGAAAACACTCGACTAATTCGCATCCATATCTTCTGTTACCATCTTGGTCTAAAGAATACATTTGTATAGTGCCAACATAATCATCATAATAACCAGCAGCAAATGTTTGTGGGTTATATGCAAGTCTTTGCCATGTTTCAAAAAATATCTTTTCTCTCATGTCATTATGACAATAAAACTTACCTTGAACATTACCATATGTGTATCCACCATTTGCAATTTTTCTTACAGGGCCATAAATGTTATCATCTGATGTTGTGTCAATACCACGAGGTGGAAATGCTATCGAGTTACATTGATATCCTACTTCTCTTTGTTCTTGTCCACCTACTTGTCCAAGCAATACTTGTGAGAATAGATTTGTAGAAGCACCTGTTGATGTTCCTCTAGTTCCTGATGGTGGTAAAAATAATACTTCATACCTAGATGGCATTGCCATCCCATTGTCATCTCGTAAGGGTGCAAGTAACTCATTTAATATTGATGAAGTGCCTGCCTCTATTAAACTATTTCCGAAATCCATTATACCATTCCTCTTGATTTTGCAAATACATGACTGTCAGATTGTTTTTTAAATCTCTGTACAGGTAATAGTGTTGCCACCATAAATTCATCTGCCTCTACTTTTCTAAATTGTGTCTTAACATTACCTGCTAAATATCTTTTTAGACATGGTTTAATTAAGTCCACTTTTTTTAATCTACTATAATCTACATTTAATTTTGTAGAAGTATCAAACTTATCATTGTTACTATAGTCCACTAATCTATCTAGCAATCTTAATCTCATTGGCATAGACAAATAGTGTATATTGATTCCTAAGAACCCATTACTATATTTTTCAATAGGTAATACTAAAGGAAATGTATCATAGTATGGTAATTTCTCTTTTAGTTTAGGGTCATATACAAACATATTTAGTAGACCAAAGGTAGGTGTTGATGTTCTTTTACCATCACGAATCAAATCAGCAGACTTTGGTGTACCAAATTCCTTGATTTTATCACGAAACCATTGTGTTGATTTAGGTCTACCACCTGCTGCCTTTAAGACACTTTGGATATATTTACTTCTTGCCATACATTTATTTATAAGGATTGTATAGAATTATACGAGAAAAGTGCCCCTATGAAATAGAGGCACTCGATAGGTTTACTCAGCTAGTTTTTCAAAATATGCTAATGTATCATCTTCCTCAACTACAGGTGTTTCCACTTTTGTAGCTTGTGGTTTTGTATCAACCTTTGGCTTTGCCACAGGTGCATCATCTATTGTATCAGCAACATTTCCAACCTTTACAGTTCCAGAAAGAACTGCATCTAGTCTGGTTTTTAACTCATCATAAGATTTAAAGTTTGTTGCAGCTGTGAACTCTGCAAGAGAGTGTTGTGCTTTCCAAACATTATCTGCTTCTGAGTCATCTTCAAAAAGTTTTGATGTGTCTTCAAACTCTGATTTATCATAGTTCCAATATCCATCTACCTTTCTGATTTTTAATTTGAAGTTAGCACCTTCCCAAAAATCAAATGGGTTGATTGCCTTTTCATCTTCAAACTCTGGTGACATAGCAGCAGTTATCTTATCAAAGATTTTTTTCCCATAGCGGAACAAGAACACTTTGCCTTCATTCTCTGGATGTTTTGCATCACTTACTACATAAATGTTTGAGAAGTATTGCAATTTTCTTTTCTGCTTACGAGCAATCTCTTTATCAGATTCTAAACCTGTATTCCATAATGCTGTATTATGTTCAGACACAGGGTCTTTCTGACTGAGTGTTGTAAGAGAGTTTTCAATGTACCATTGACCTGTTGGGCCTTGGAAAGCATGATTCCATACTTTTGCCCATGGCAAGTCTTCGCCTTTTACAGCAGGTAAGAAACGAATGACTGCATAACCATTACCAGATTTATCTAGTTCTGGTTTCCACAACCTTTCATCTACATATGATTTTTTCTCTTGGGGTGCAGTTTCACCTTTAGCTGCATCTAGCAACTTATTAAGCGAACCACTGCTTTTTAGACTATCTAATGACATATTTTTCTCCTTATGTTATTATATTTTATCGTATGTTTATTTGTGTATTTTTCAATACATAACTATTTATAATAGTTATTCTTGTTACTATACTATACTTGACAAAGTTTGTCAAGGTCTTTATAGGTAATACTTTTGACATTATTGCAAACCAGTGGGCTGGCATCTTCATTTACAACCCAATAAAATTTTGTTTCTGGGAAGTCTTTAAATATTTGAATTAATTGTGTAGTCCAATTATCAGTATTGAATCCTTTTGATGTTTCTGATAAGTAATTCTTTGTTCCTTTGTATATGTTATTAATAGGTTCATCATATTCACTTAGGTCAAATCCTAACATGTACACTTCATCAGCGCCTTCTTGACATGATAGATACATGGCAGTTGCACCTGCACACCATTCTCTAGGATACTCTATATACTCAACTTTGTCATTTTCTTTTAACCATGTAATATATAAACCTACATTTGTATAACATTTATTTTTACAATCTTCTTTGTCTAGATGAGGAAACTGATTCATCATTTCTTCATAATTTTTTTCTGCCGTTTCTCTTTCTTTACCTTGAATTACACAAGATGCAATATCACCTTTTTCTGTTTCATGTATATCCATTGGTGTATAATTCATTTTTAAAAACTCTGGGTCAAAGTCTTCTAGTATTGCCCAATCAGCAAAATGACATTTATTTTTTATTGCATAACCAGATTCATATATCTCTTGTTGTACACCATAATCTATTGCAACAAGATTATCCACAACGGCATCTCTGTATATTGCATTACAACCCCATGTAGTAAATCCTTTGTAAGATTTAGTTATATCCCAAACTTGTCTAGATTCACCATTTCCATAAATTAAACTTTTCATGATGCTTTAATGTTTGTCACTTTGTCTGGTGCAAATCTATTTTTAATATCTGCTTTTGCTTCTTTTTCAGTTAAGTGTTTAGATGCATAAACAAAAGTCGATTTACCATTTAATACTAATGTATATTTTTTATATTGTGTTTGTTCTACCATAAATTTGCCTCTATATATCTTTCATGTATTATTAAATACCAATCTGTATAATAATGATAATGTATAATACCAACAAGTAGTATTAATGAACCTACTATATTAACAACTATCAATGACCAGTCTTTCCATATCCAACCCACTATTAGCCAACCTGTAATACCTGTAAACTGAAAGTACATATTATATGGATACATGTTCATGGCTGTTGTTGCAGCTCCTATAATCAAGACTATACTTGAAAACCATTTTATCCACCAATCTAATTTATCAGGTCTATTCAATTCCTATCAACTCCCTTATTATGAACTTAAATTTTGTTTTATCAAAACTTAAAAACTTTTTGTAATTTTTTATAAGTTTAAAAACATCTTGCCATACATAGTCATCTTTTAATTCTACATTCCATGTTTTACTATAAACTAAAATAGAATCTAGTATAACCATAGTTTCTAATGATACTCTTTTACCCAAATATTCTTTTAATAATTTAGGATGTTTGTTTTTAGATACTTCTACTAAACCTCTTTCTAATATAGGTTCAATCTCTGATTTAAATATGTAACTTAGACTTTGTATTCTTCTTTGCCATTGTATAAAATTATCTTCATCAAACTTACCAACCCAACCTTTAGGATATTTTAAAAAATTAGCAAGTAAATAATCTTGTATGTCTTGTTTACTTTTATATTTCTTTGTTAATTTAACAAAAAAAATTCTATCATTCCTTTTATAGAATGAATCTCTTGATACTTTAGATTTACCATTGTATTTTACAAAGTCATAATCACTTTTATCAAAATGTGCTTTCATAGCACAATACATTAAATAAGCATCTATTGGTTGCATTACATAGGTAACTTTGCTGCCTTAGGAAGATAATTTAAATCTCTAGCATTTGCCTCTATTTTTTCTTTTAAACTTTTGGTTATCAATTTTGCGACAGTTACAGGTTCAATGCCTATCTTTTCACAATAGATTGATATTGCATCAAGATGTGTACATCTTTTATCAAATGCAATTTTTTCTATCTCCAAAGAAAATGTTTTTGGGGTGTGTACTGTGTTTTTATCATCTGCCATTAAACACAACCTGTTGGTTTTGGTAAACCACCATATTTTGCAATCTTTTTCATTGGGCCTGATTCAAAGACTTCGTACAATTTACTTGCCTTTCTATCCATACCAAATTCTTTTGCAAAGTTTCTAACTGCTGGCACTGTACCAGTTTGGTTAAACATTTCTCTTGCTTTGTCTATGTAGGTTTTGATTTCATCTGTAATGACAAAATTATCTTCTTCTGCCATTTGATTCATGACTTCTTCTGACCAGTCATTTGTATTGACTAAAAATCCATCACCATCTCTATTTAAATCCATAATATACTCCAATTGTTTAATGTATTATACTACATTAAATCATGAATGTCAAGCACTTTTCTCATTTTGTTTTTCATACCATTTGACTGCTTCTTTATCAAAGTCATCTAGTCTTACATAACTTGATTCTCTAGGATGACCAACCATATTGACATCAACATCTTCCTCAATGCCATCTAAGAAATTGTTTAATCCTATTCGTTCAATCATCTCACCACATCTTTCATGTTCTAAGGCATTGTCTGCCCAGAAGTCTATTGTCTTTTCTGCAAGTTCTACTAAATAATCCCAATCCTCTTGTGTTTCTAATTTAACAAATGGTTTTATAACTGTTCCCATCAAATCTCCGATTTTCAATGTTCTCTTACCACCCATTAGAATTGTTGCCCCTTTATCATCGCCTGGATGAAGTGCCTTAGGTACAACATTTAGACAATGCATACATCTTACACATGATTTATTATCTACATCAAGTGTATCATCATCACTAAGAGAAAGAGAATTAGTAGGACATCTAGTAATGATATTATCAATCGCATATTTTCTTCCCTTTTCATTTAAGAAGTTTTTCCATTCTTCTTGATTTACTTTCATGTCATCACGCCATGTGCCTATGATAGACATGTCTGCCCTTTCAATTGAGTTCATGCAATCGTTAGGACACCCTGAAACTTTAAATTTAAATTTGTATGGTAATGCAGGTCTATGCATATCATCCATAAAATTATTTACTAATAATCTGTGTGCTTTGTGTTCATTGATGTTTGACATTTCACATCTACCAGCACCTACACATGACATTGCAGTACGAACACATGGTCCTGCTCCACCTAAATCCCAACCTTTCTCATTGATATCATCAAAGAAATGTTGTGTAGAATCTGTTGTTGAACCAATAAACATAATATTACCAGTTTGTCCATGAAATGTAACCAAACCAGAACCATACTTTTCCCATGAATCTGCTAAACTTCTAAGTGAATCTGTTGTGTAGTAATTGCCGGCAGGTGGTTGCACTCTTAATGTATGAAACTCTTTTGATTCTGGGAATTGATTACCTACTTCTGAGAATCTAGGTATGATACCACCACCATATCCATAGACTGATACTGTTCCACCTTTCCAATATCCTTTTCTTGTTTCATACGAATGTTCTAACTGACCTAGTAAGTCATTAGTCATTTTATTAATTCTTTCTTCTGGGTGATTATCTCTTAATCTTTTGATACCAGAAATAAATGATGGCCATGGGCCATTTTCCAACTCATCTAACATTGGTGTATCGTGTCTAGTCATTTTAACACTAGACTGAAACTTTTTTATTTCTTCTTCTTTTACTGACATTTTAAAATGCTGCACTACTTCCACAACCACAGGTTGATTTTGCATTTGGATTGTTTATTGTAAACATAGAACCTTTTAATGGGTCATTTACATAATCAATAGTTGCATCTTTAAAATAAACACCAGACAATGGGTCTATTAATAGTTTGGCACCATTTGTTTCGAATACCCAATCATCTTCTTTCTGTTCATCTAATGTGAATCCATATTGAAAACCAGAACATCCACCACCTTGTATAAAACAACGAACATTTAGTTTATCATCACCCTCACCTGCCAAGATTACTTTTGCCTGATTAGCTGCACTTTCTGTCCAATTTACATTCATGATTGATACCACTCCTCTAATGTTTCTTCTAGTAATGGTATGTATTCTTGTTTATCTTTAATAAACTCTTGTACTGTACCATTCTCTGTTACAACTAAAATTACTATTTGATTGATAGGTTTACCTGTCAACTCCTCAAACATTTCAGCATATGCCGATGTTTGAATGTAATAATTTTCGTTGTAAGAGTCCTTTCTCTCATTTGTAGATGTTTTAAAATCTACTATTGATAACTCTCCTTTGTACTCAGCTATCAAATCTGTTCTTCCTGCTACTTTATATTTATCAGAATAAAGAACTAATTCTTGACCAACTACCTCATTTATATTGTCAAAAGTTTGATTCTTTAACTCATTAAACAGACAATATGGTAAAAAGTCTTTTTTATGTTTTTCCATATCTGACCCATTTAAATAATCCTCACACATCTTGTGTACTTTTGTACCTCTGGTTGCAGCTTTATTGCATATATGATTGGCAACCTTTTCACCAACTCTCTTTCTCCACTTCATTAAACCCTCTTTGTTTCGAGGTGATAATACTGTGGTAATAGAGGGATACTCATTACCCTCTGGTGTTATATAAAATCTTTTTTTGTCTATAGTTTTTGTTTTTAATTCTGGAAAGTTTATCATAATTTATACTTGATGCCATTCTTTACTTTCAAAAAGTAATGATTCTGCTTTTCGCCTCCTAATTAGTCCATCTAAAGTTTTACCACCTGCCTTGTTCCATCTTTTCATTTCACTAGGAACTGATGCATAGTCTTCACTGTTTAATTTTTTTAACATTGTTGATTCTCTTAAATTACCAACACCCAAATTAAATGTCCAAGCAACTAGAGCATCAAACTGACCTTGGTCTAAATCTACTTTTACATTATCACTCACATATTTTTCAAACTTTAAAACATCACCTTTTAATAATTTGTCTGCTTCTTCTTGTGTTATAGTATCAGTTTCTTTTACTCCACCAGTATGACCATAACCTATAGTCAACACACCACCAGAGCAATAATATGCTTCTAATCTACAACCCTCAAATTTTTTGATGAGAGATAAACCCTCTAAACTAATTTTCATTTTATAAATCTACACCTATACCTAGTTTAGTTTTTTCAATTAAATAATTTCTTACAAAACCAGACCTTACAATATCTGGTATATCAAATTCTACACAATTAAACTCATCCATGTTCTCTAGTATTCTTAAAAAGTCATGTAGTCCATTTCTTTCGTTTGTCTTAGTTAAATCTGTTTGACTAAAGTCACCACAGAAAACTATTTTTGAATCTTGTCCTACTCTTGTGATGATAGTATCTAACTCATGGAAGTTTAAGTTTTGGCATTCATCAACTATAATAATTGAATTGTCAAAAGTTAGTCCTCTCAAAAATGATGTTGATACAAAATGTAAACTTCCTTGTCTTTTAAGTGCATCATATAATCCTCTAAATGCATCTTCATTTGGTTGCTTAAACATAAACTGTACCATGTTTGCATAAGGCACTTGATATAGTGCTGCTTTATCTTCTTCATCGCCTGGCAAGAATCCTATTTCTCTTGTTGGTATGAGTGAACGAACAATGACAACTCTATCATATGATGTTCCATGTTTAAGAACATCTTGTAATGCCAAATATAATGACACAAATGTTTTACCTGTTCCAGCACATCCAAAGAAGAAACCATTCTTCCCTTTTTTGTGACCTTCAAATACTAATTTTTGATTATCTGTGATTGGTTCAATTTTTACCAAATCACCAGAATGTATCTCTTTCTTTTTTGACATTAAATCTTACTCCATATTTCATCGAACATACACATTCTTGTGCTTGTTTTGTCAACTGGTATTTTTTCTCTACCTTTTTCTACCACCTTATGAACCTCATAAATGAACTGTGAACTTAATAATTCAGTCACTTTACCTGTAGCAACTCTATCAAATGCAGGTTCAGAATGCTCAATCATATCATTTACTTCTGGTTTCGCCATCTTCCATACCTTTATGTTTTACATAACCTTTTTTAGATTCTTTCTTTCTGTCAACTTCTACAGTTGCCCTACAAAATCTTTTTAAGTATTTTTGTACAAAATTTCTAGTTTTCATATCATTTATATTAGGTTTCGCCATGTCCTATTTATAACACTGTACTCTTGTTCATCATGTCACTAAACTGTTGGAAATACTTATCTTCAGTCAAAAGCACCCTTTCATAGTTAGTCCTACACTCCTCTAGTTTGTCCTCAAAAAAGTCTTCATCTCTTAATTGTATAATCTTATCTTTTAATTCTTCAAATTCCTCTACTCTTTGCCAATCATCTATATTATAAGTGTTATTAACATCATAATCTTGCCAGACAAAAGGTATCATACCGATTGATAATGCTTCTGGATATCTTGATGTTGTAGCAGTTGGGTCTAACCAGTTAAAACATAATGTACTTCTGGCAGGTTCTAATAGTGGATATAGTTTCTTCCAATCCTTTATCCATGATGATTGTCTTTTGACACCAGATGGAAATCCACCTATCATTACATTAGATAATTCTGAACGATAAATTTTACGAATAGTTTTTTCTCTGTCATTACCATGTTTCATTCTTCCCCAATATGCCCAATCAATAGTTTTAGTATTACCCATCATATCTGCCATTGGATTTTTAAGTGTTTGTATAAAATGATATTTCATACCATGAATGTTTCCAGAAAAATCTATCTCATCTATGGTACGAAAATCATTTATGCCTGGCAAAAAACTACGATACAATTCTTCTGTATCACCTCTGTCACTTCTCCACATTACAACTGACTTTCCATCAAAGAAAGGTTTGATAAGTTCCATGTGACTTTCTGACTTTGCCAGGTCTTTTGGATTCATTTGTAATTCACCATGATATCTAAATTCAGAATCAGATGGTATTACAATTAAATCTGCCCACTCTATTGTTTCTGGTGTTCTTTTTGGTCGAGTATTATCAAAGGATACATTATATGTTTTATACTCATGTTGTGGATTTGCTTTCATCCACTTTACATAGTTTTCAAAAAAACTATCCAGAACAGTTTCGAGTGGGCCATTGTATTTAACAAATGAGCGTAGTCTTGCAATTGTTATTTTCATTATTTAATAATAGTTTAATTATCCATTAACTACTTCTTTTTCTTCTTCGGTATTATCAACTTGCCACATAGTCATTTCATGAAAGTGAATTTCATAATCACTGTTTATGAGTTTTTTTATTCTTTTCATGCATGTTGACTGAGTGTCTGATTTCCACTTGTTACCATCTTCAACAGTAGGATGATGGATAACAACCATGATTTTTTTGTTATCTAATTTGCCACCAGTAACTTCTTTACTGTTCGCATATAGTGTTTCTAAAACCCTGTCTAATCTAAAAGAGGCAGATGACATGAAAGTTGAACACCAACCATCTTTTCGACCAAAACCTGTAGTCGTATCAGATAAAGTTTGACTATGTGGTGAAGCTTTGTAGTTAATGAATAATTGATTATTCTTTAACGCCTCATCTTTTTCAATGAGTTGTTTTGACTCTTTTAAGATTCTTCTGATTGCACCAGTTGTGAAACCATATAATTTTAACATAGAAACATTACTAGGAGCTGAAACTGGAATACCATTTTCATATGCCTCTTGTACATCCTTGATAGCATCCTTTTTATCAGTAGGTTTTTTTTCTATTTCTGGTTTTCTGTTTAGTAATCTACCAACACGACTAACTTCGAAATCAGTTAAGTGTTTATGAGAATCGTAAGGGATTCTTATAACTGGAATCTTCGTTGCATGTTTTGATTGTGAGGCACCAAAAAGTGTTGTGTTGCCATCTATACGAATGTCACCACCTTTTTTACCTCTACCCTCTAATACAATTAGTGGATTACAGTTATCAGTATTACCATTTAAATCATCAATGGCTTCCTTGATTGCTCTTTGTAGTTCTGCATTATGTTCAAACCTAACTTGTAAGTAAGGCATTTTAACATGTAAAGAGATATCTTCCTCATTACTTTGAAATGCCCCATCAAGAATTTGTTCAACAAAAAGTTGAATCATATCTTCTCTAGGTTCTACAAAACCAGCAGTTCCATTTGTTTTATTATAATAGTTAGGATTATTCCTAGCGTCATCTTTACTTAAAATGGAATGTTCAGCAGTTCTCATTTCGAGATAACTTCCATACTGAAGCACCTCAAATTTTAACTTAGACTTTTGATTATTAAATACTTCAGCAAACTCTTTACAAGTTGATGAGTGTTTATAATCATCGTTCACAGCACCTTTATGTATTCCTACATATACTTTGCCGTTTTCTAAGTTTGTGTATCTGTACAAATAAGCTTCGTACTGGCTTGGGGGTGAGAGAATATCTCGTTCTATGATGTTTTTCATCTTATACTCCTATATACACTAACTCGTACAGTCTTAGGACTTGAGCTAGATATTAGATTAATTGTCTATATACTAACATAACTAAACAAAGATTGTCAAGTCTTTTATCTAATTATATCAATCTTGTTCATGGTATTTTGATTCCAGACTTCTAATTCTTTACGAACTTTCTTTTCTGCCATCAATTTATTGTATCTATTGGTTGCTTTTCTTTTCCACCATTCGAATATGCCGTCTAATTCAAACCTATCAAAGTTATCTGCTTTGACTAGAGTTTCTGTTTTTCCTAACAGAACATCTTTAGCATTTGCATATCCATATTCACCCATGTAAAATCTTTTTTGTGTAGTCACATCACCTGCTTTAGCGATTTCTTTTGAAAACATCTCATGTGCCTTGGCATCATGTTTTTTTAAACTTGCTTTGATAACACCAACCATCTTAGTCTGCATTTTTAGTTTTCTTGATGATGCACCTTTATGAATTAAATCTTCACCACCATTCTTTTCTGTAAACCAATCTCTTAATTCAAAATATATTTCTTCACCAAGTGTTAATAAAAATTTAGATTGTGTATCACCTTTATATCTTAAATATGGTTTCATGCCATCATACATAGATGAACCTTTAATATTACCATAAAGACTAGTCGTTTCAAATAAACAAAATTCTGTATCATATTTCTTATCTAACATTCTACGAACTGCATGTGAATTACAAATTGCAGCCATGAGTTTACCACCAAGATAATTGTAACCGAATGGTTGTACAGGCACAATATTGAAACCCATGATAGCACGCTTGTTAAAGATAGGTAAATCTGGAATACCACCCAAGTAATCATTACGAGGTTTTGAATTAATCAATGGTGAACCTAATTTAATATAACCAACATGTGTATCTGTATTTGTTTCTTTGACAATTAATTTCATTTCTTTGCCAGGTGCCTGGTCTGGTGAAAATGAAGCAATCTTTTCAAGCATTTTGTCAAATGTTTCTGTCTGCATTTGCACGACTTTGAAATTCATATCCTCTGGATGCATATCATATGATTGAAACATATCATCTTCAATACTCATGCCTGGAATAGGAACAGGAATGTTTTTAACTCTCTCTATTTTTCTTGCACGAAAATAATCATCAATACGCTTGAAGTCCTTAAAGTATTTAATTAACTTTGTAGCAGCGTGTATAGAGTCTTGTTTATTCAATATTAACATAATAAAGTAGGGATTGACCACTTCATGTTAGTCAACCCCCTGTGTATAATCTATAATTAAATTGGTTATATCACAAAAGTATTTATTCATTTACTAAAGTAAAGTATCTTTTAAATTGTATTTTTTTACAACTCTTTCCTTTTGTATATCTTTTGCTGACCTCTTAGAAAACCTATCTGCCAATGGCGTGTTAGGATTCTTGTCTGCAATTTTCTGTAAAGTTTCTTTCATTCCACCATCCATTTTTTTAATAATATGGTCACCTACAAAATTAGGTGCAGTAAACACTGGTTTGACTTGTGGATTATTTTTTAGATAATCATCTTTTTCAGAGATTTTCATCATCTCATCATACTGTTCACCAGTTTCTATTATTTCAAATGTATATGTTGGCATATTCTTGCTCTTCTTTACGCCATTCTTTTCTCATGGTCTTATATATTTCATCATTTGTAATTGTATCTCTTGCATGTTTATGTATTCTAGCACTTTGAGCTTTCTCACAAGTGAGAGCGTCTACTTCTTGTGGTATTACATAACCATTCTTATCATACTTTCTACCATCACGATGATTTGCATATCTTCTTGCTCTCGTAAATCCCATTTCTAAAAACTTACGACACATATCCATACCTACGAAGTCTTTTTGTTTTCTATATTTTAAATATAAATTAAAAATAGTAGAGGCACTTTTTTGTGCTTCATCTAAAGTTTTAAATCTCCAGTGTTTACAGATGTCATTTGTATATGGTCTAACTAACAATACACCTTGCTCACCACGACCTATACGATATCTTTTATCGTTAGGTTTAAAATTTATATTTTTATAATCTA
>VTLG01013955.1_pt1 | contig 75874 bp, 59 predicted proteins | sample 4694571 | NCBI WGS metagenome assembly VTLG01 (sample SAMN12604809, study PRJNA352737) | marine metagenome | biome: ENVO:00000447; feature: ENVO:00000209|ENVO:00000569|ENVO:01000036; material: ENVO:00002151; isolation source: viral sequences binned using virsorter ...
CTGGCACATGAAGGAAACATTAAGAAGAATATCGGCAACCCGCTGTGTGCCACTTTGGTAACTGTCACATGTAGGAAACATTAAGAAATTAATATTTGCTTGCCTTTTGTTGGCAACCGCCCTTGTGACACTTTGATAACTGGCACATGAAGGAAACATTAAGAAATTTCATATTTAAAATTGCGCTGCTTGTGTGGCGAAGATTTTAAAGAGCGTACTTCCGCTGCTGTGTATAACCCTATTATAAGGGTGCCACCAGAGAAAGGCAACCGACCTTGTGCCAGTTTAACAACTGTCTACTAGAGCGCTGCGATACCTTGCCTTATACAAATAAAAATGCCATAATAGGACATACAAAAACAAAACACTATTATGCCTCTATTATCTGAACTAATTGCAGACATTAACGCTGAGCAAGATATGCTTATGCTTAAGGATAGAATGAAGCAGTATGCTCTACAGTATTGCGAAGCACTAGCAGAAAACTATAAACAGTATAGAATCAATATGCACCAAAATAGCATTAAGAACCCGCCAAGCGGCAGAGAGGATTGCCGAACCTATGCGGCAGAGCAACTAGCAGGCATTGCTAATGGTACTGAGCGCCTAATGAAATTTAGATTAAATGAAGGCAAAAAATACTGGAAAGTAATACAACAGAATCCAAACAGCGAGGGCGGATATTCTGATGCCTCGGTTGTTGCCTTTATTTCATTTAAGGGCGAAGTATTTAAACCTGCTTCATGGAGCGCTCCTGCTAAGGGCGTACGCTTTGACTTTAGAATTATCAAAGAGAGAGAAGCAGCGCTCGATCCAAAGAAGGCGACATGGACAGGCGGCAGTTTATATTATAGGTAAATATCGTAAATTTTACTATATTGTGCCAGTTGGAAAATTGGCACATGTAGGAAACATTAAGAAAAAGGGCCTTGCTCTTAAAAATTGGGCCTTTGTGCCAATTTAATTTCCGTCCATTTTACCTTAATATTTTGTTGTAAAAGGGTTGCTTTTGCGCCCTGATAGACTATAATTAAGGTATAAATCAAACACAGGTTTTTTTATGAACAAAGTAAAAGCAATTTCCGACAGAATCCTTAAGTCAGATAACTTTGAAAACGTCGCTTATGTATGTTGCGATTGGCAGGAATTTGTATTCGAGGTTGCCGAGTGGGGCGTCGATCATATCGCTACAGTAGATTTCGATGAACTAACAGCAGCAGAGGTTGCAGAGTTAGACACATTTATAGCATCATTCGGTTGCTCTCCCGCTGATCCTCACCCTTGCAGCAAGTACGCTAACCCTATCTTTGCATAGGGTTCTGCCGTTAATTAGTCCATTTACATTTTTTTTATTATTATGATTATTGAGTATTTTATCGAAGTGCCAGGCACAAACATTAAAGAACCCGTTGACGGGTTTATGTATGATACGCTCTACGATATGGCACAGCAGTATGGCATAGCGGAATTATGCTGGTACGCTCTCAACGGCACTAGAATGGTGCAGGGCGTATATACCGATAAAGATTAATCTTTATATTCTCTACAGATTTGCTAGGTTGCTTTACCTAGTAAATCGTTTATTATTCTATTATACAAACAACACACGGAGCACCAAATGCGAATCATTGAAAAAAACATGAATGCCGCAATCAGAAACAGAAAGGAGCATTGGCAGAGTGCTAATACTCTCGTTGAGTCTTTTTACTGTTCCGCTACTGATAGGGTAGGCAGCATTGTCAAACTACATGGCAATAAGATTGCTGAAGTCTATGCTAATTCTATCGTGCTCTTTGACGGCGGTTGGCAGACTAACACCACTAAGAGCAGACTGAATGCCTTGCTAGACGAATTTACACCAGGCACAGGCGTAATCCAGCGCAACTTTGAGTGGTTCTTAACTTATAAACATCTCAAAGAAGATTTTGTTAGCGGCATGGAGGTTGCGCTCTAATGCCACGGAACATACTTGCTCAGCGTACTTTCACGCTGAGCGATGGCAGGCAAATTACTTACACCAAATTAAAACCAACTAAACCACAGCGCCGCCATCTGCTCCTATCTCAGACAAAGGGCATCCGAACCAACACCAACAGAGGCAGCATAAACACTAAGCATGCCACCCTTATCTGATATCAGCACCCCCTCGCTCAACTGGTTTTGAGCAGGGGTTTTTATTATGTTTTTATTTTTAAGCGGTAGCGATGCGGTTTAAAAAGCGCTAACTACCCTAACCTACAACGAACCAAAATCGAGAGCTAAATATTATTGCTTTCAAAAAATTTTTTAGGAGGCCAAAATGCCACAAAGGTACATTCACAAAAACGGAACATCAAAGCTTGATAAGAGATGCAAGCAGTATAAGTCTCAGAAGAAGGCAGCTGGTATTGCAAAACGCACTCGTAAAAAAAAGTGATGTAAAAAAATTGCCCAATAGGTTGACTCTGGGCCAGGTTTGTGTTATACTATAGAAGTAAACATATAAAACAGACAATGATTGAAGGAGTTGTATTAACACTTGTATTGATGACCTTTTGTATAGGTTCAGCAATCGGTATCGTAAACTATGGAACTAAAGGTAGGTTCTTTTAATGGCGGTTTATAACGACTATGAGATTCGTATAAACATTAATCAGCTGATAGAGAAGAGGATCCCTTGTTGTGATCTTCTTCATCCTGATCATTGTTTAACAGAGAAGCAAGTGGCAGAGATTGCACATGACATTCGTATGGATATAGACTTACATCCGATCTATAAGCAAGTGGATAGACATATCATGGCATACGTTGAGGCTGCAAAGATAGATAATAAAGATCATTGGGTGGAAGAGAAGCTTCTAGACTTACCTGATGAAGAAGGTATATCATTTGATTAAGAAACTGTAAAGAACTCGTTATGGCGATATATAAGAATAGCAAGATAGAGATTAACTTGGATGAGTTAGTGTCTATTAGAAGTAAAGTGATAGATGAGGAGTTAGATACTGATGAGATATCCCTCTTAGCGAGTGAGTTAAAGGATACTCTGACTTGGGATACTCTTTATCATATGGTTGATACGCACATACTGACATACAAGGGCAATCCACCTGTGAAGTATGGCAGCATTGCGAATGATGCCGAGTTAGTTGAGATGGAAAAGAATCGAAAGAAGTTTAAGCTTATTGAGTTAAAAGGAGGTTCATGGAGAATTCAAGTACCGTTAAGAATCAAGGATTAAAGTCCTATCACATTTATTTCGAGGATAAGTGTTTGTTCAAGAATTTAGATCAGGAAGAGTTTGATTTGATTTGGGCTCGTATCTACAGGTCATATCACACAGATAGTTTGTCGTTCTCTGTTTGTATAGGCGACGAATGTATAAGGGAGGATCAGAGTTACTAAATGCCTCATGTATTAGATCACTTGGAACAGTTTACGAGTGATTGGATTGATTGGTTACAGAATCCTGATGACATGAACAAAGGGGAGTATAATGGCCCTCGGTGTCCCTTCAGTAAGAAGGCGAAGGATGATGGTCGTATGAAACTGGTCAAGGTCTGGGACTATTTCAGCGCGTACGACTTCTGGGAGGTTGTATCAAAGGAGTGTGATAAGTTTGATGGAAGTAAGGATATAGTAATAGTGGCTGCGAAGTCTGATGCAAATAAGATTAATCCAGATCAAATGTCTGGCGGCGTCGATGGACTCAACACGTTTCTGAATCAACAGGGAAAAGACTTATGGTTGTTGACAAAGATAGATGAGATGTTTACCATTGTGATGATACAAAAAATCAGCGCGTTGGACGATACTTCAAAACAACTGGAGGCCAAGGGATACTACATAGGAAGATATACTGAAGCCATGATGGAAAAGGTAGTTACTGGAAGACGTAAATATAGAGAAAGACTATGAAGTATTGTGAGCCTGCTGAATTGCCCAACTTTGGGGTGATTGAGGCTGAACTTGAACAAGAAGATATTGACTACCTATGGAAGCTTGTACATAAGTATTCTCACAATGCCAAATGGGAAGGTAATCGTCTAATAAGTATTGAAGAAGATTTCAAACAATTCCCATTGAATGATGATGACAACTTGTTTCAAAATAATGTATTGAGGCCCTGCACCGACAAATACTTTGAGACTTATGGTTGCCCATTTAAACAAAAGACGACACATACACATGAATTGGCATTTAGTCGTTTCTGGTGTCGTGCATCTCTTGACGGTGATTATCAAAGTATTCACGATCATCAAGGTATTTTTACGTTTGTAGTTTGGTTGACCGTTCCGTTTGAAGGTGCTGATGAAAGACAAGTACAGGCTGGGTTTCGCCCAGAGGCAAGTGACTTTGTGTTAGTTTATCCTGATACATGTGGACAATTACAAAAGAGAAACTTTGTGCTTGGAAAAGGTGCAGAAGGTAAAATGTTATTCTTTCCTAGTGACATAAATCATATTGTATACCCACATTACACAACTCAAGAGTATCGTATTGCACTTGCTGGCGATGTTGCTTTGAATAGCACTGCTCTTGGATCACTCATAAATCCTATAGAGGATAAGAAAAGAATTTTATAGATAAGTTTATAATGAACATTTCTACTGAAACAATGCAAATAGAGCTCGATGTAAAGGAGCTAGAATACATTTACGAATCTCTCTCTTTTAGACTAGAGCACGATAATCATTTAATGTATCATCCTGATATTAGGAAAGACTTAGAAGACATGATGGCTACTTGGGAAGATGAGTACTTATAATGTATACATTGGGGATTATTTAATAATGGAGAATGTTCCAGGCCAAGATGTAAAGGATAAGATGGAACATGTAAGAGCATTTTTTAACTATTATCCCGATGATGAAAACCGTAAAGAAGAGATCAGAATAGTTAAGAATTCTTGACTATATAATATAACACTATGGACAAAATGATTTGACCGTGGTATACTTAATAATGTAATTACAACATGTTATGGCAAAAGGATTTACAGTAAAAGCTAAAGCCCCCAAAACTAAGAAAGTCGAAGATGACTTTAATTTAGAAGAGGCAAAGGCATTAGCTAAAGGTAAAGCAATAGTTTTCTGTCTGCCAGGAAGAGGAGTATCTTATATCTTTTTAAAGAACTTCGTTCAACTATGCTTTGACCTCGTGCAGAACGGATCGAGTATTCAAATCTCACAAGATTATTCATCAATGGTTAACTTTGCAAGATGCAAGTGCCTTGGTGCAAACGTATTAAGAGGCCCAGATCAAGTACCTTGGGATGGAAAACTAAAATACGATTGGCAATTATGGATTGACTCTGATATTGTCTTCAATACAGAGCAACTCTATAGATTAATATGGATGCAAAAGGATATTGCTGGTGGTTGGTATTGTACAGAAGATGGTAAAACAACATCTGTTGCACATTGGTTAGAAGAAGATGACTTTGCCAAGAATGGTGGAGTGATGAATCACGAAACTATCGAATCAATCTCTCGTAGACGCAAGCCTTTCACTGTTGATTACACTGGTTTCGGTTGGTTACTTGTTAAGAATGGTGTATTCGAGCACAAAGAGATGAAATATCCTTGGTTTGCTCCTAAAATGCAAGTTTTTGAGTCTGGAGATGTCCAAGATATGTGTGGAGAAGACGTATCTTTCTGTCTAGATGCAAAAGAAGCGGGTATGGAGATCTGGATTGATCCAAAAATCCGTGTTGGCCATGAAAAAACGAGGATTATTTAATGACAACACCACAACCAATGGAAAATGTAAAGTACAGAGTCGTAGAATTAGGCACATCAGGCTGGTGTGTCAACGATCCTAAGCAAGATGTGGGTCTCACAAAGGAACAGGCAGACATTAGATTAAAATTTTACCTTGAAGAAGGGATCTCACCTGATAGATTACGAGCTCAAATTGATAAATAAAAAGAAAAAGGTCAAAAATGGCAGATTCAGATCCAAAATTAGCTCCCCATAACGTAGAAAGTGCTGGTTTTGCTAGTGGAAGTGTTAAAGGACAGTATGATGTGAGTGCTCAAGCACGAAAAAAAGCTGCCGCAAACACAAATGACAAGCAATCTCCATTAGCTGCTGGTTAAAATCAATCAAAAAAATCTCAAAGACCCCTAAAAGGGTCTTTTTTTGTGTCTAAATAGATTTGAATTAGTATATTTGTTATGGCAGACGATAAAAAATACATTAATCCTCGACCAGAAGAGGAGATAGCGGATGATCTTTTGCGTGAAGTTGTCGGTGATGACGCCAATGATGAAAAAAGAAAACAAAATCTGAATGAATAATGGCAAAAATAGATCAACGTGACCTAAGAAGCCCAGCTTTTAAGGATATAAGTCTAGCTTTTACCCGACATCCTGTTACGGATGACATCGGTGTGTTCACGAATGAGAATGCTATTAAGAGAGCTGTAACTAATTTGGTGAGAACAAGGATCGGCGAGCGGTTTTTTGAGTCTTTGTTGGGTAGTGCTGTAGAAGATTCCCTCTTTGAACAGGCAGATCCAGACAATGCTCAAGTTTTAGAGGATGATATACGACTTTTACTTGAAAACTTTGAACCTAGAGTCGCTAGAGTAGGTGTCAAAGTTGTGTATCCGTTAGATACCAACGAATTAACGGTACAAATTGCATATGATATCATCGGATTAATCACTCCGAGACAAAATATAGAATTTGTTCTTCAATCAACTAGGATATAATGTCATTTAACCAGTTTACAAACCTAGATTTTGCTAGTCTTAGAGCACAAATTAAAGATTACCTTCGTGTTAACAGTGAATTCGCTGATTTTGACTTTGAAGGATCAAACTTTTCTACTCTAATTGACCTTTTAGCGTATAACTCATACATTACTGCTTACAATACCAACATGGCAGTCAATGAATGTTTCCTTGACAGTGCAACTTTGCGTGAAAACGTGGTATCACTAGCAAGAAATATTGGTTATGTACCAAGATCAGCTAGATCTGCACAAGCTGTGGTAAATTTTAGTGTAGATTTATCAACAAATGACACAAAAATATTAACTTTGAAAGCTGGACAAGTTGCATTAGGTGTTCAAGCGGGAAGTAATTACATTTTTTCCATTCCAGACGACTTTGTGGCGACAACTGGTGTTAATAATATTGCTGCTTTTGATAATTTAAAAATTTACGAAGGAATTTACCTCGAAAAAACATTTCAGATTGATTATTCTCAACCAAATCAGAGATTTATACTTCCAAACGCTAATATTGACGCTACTTCTATCCGTGTTACCGTCCAATCAACAACAAATGAGATATATTCACTCTATAATAACATATTACAAGTCGATTCGACCTCTAAACTTTTTTTAATTCAAGAAATTGAAGATGAAAAATATGAAATCTTGTTTGGTGATGGAATTATTGGTAAAAAACCGCCTGCTGGATCAATTATTAGCGTATCTTATATTGTAACCAACGGAAAATTAGGAAATGGAGCTAGAAATTTCTCATTTGTTGGTATTTTGAGAGATGATACGGATGCAACTGTAACTTCTGGTATATCTGTATTGAGAACATCTCAAAAATCAGAGAATGGAGACGATATTGAAGACATAAGTACGATCAAATACTTAGCACCTCGTATATACTCCTCACAATACCGTGCAGTAACGGCAAATGACTATACTGGTATAATTCCATTTGTATATCCTAACGTTGATTCTGTGACTGCCTACGGTGGAGAGGAACTAGATCCACCTGAGTATGGAAAAGTGTTTATTTCCATCAAACCTAAAGATGGTTCATTCCTTTCACAGATTACAAAGGATGATATCTCAAGGCAATTGAAACAATATTCTATTGCTGGTATAAAACCAGAAATCATTGACCTTAAGTATCTTTATGTTGAAGTTGATACAACAGTTTACTATAATACTAACGCAACATCGGAAGTATCTGAGTTACTTACTGCTGTAACGAAAACACTGACAACATATTCTCAATCATCTGATATAAACTCTTTTGGTGGTAGATTCAAGTACAGTAAAGTTATTGGATTGGTTGATAACTCTGCTAGAGGTATCACATCCAACATCACTAGAGTCAAAATGAGAAGAAATATACTTCCAGAGTTAAACACTTTTGCAACTTATGAACTTTGTTACGGAAATGCGTTTTATGACCAACCAAATGGATATGGCATACGTTCTACAGGATTTACGGTCAGTGGTATTGACGGAACTTTGTATTTGGGTGACATTCCTACCGCTGGGACGACTGTTGGAAAATTAGTATTCTTTAAACTCGTAAATAACCTTCCTTTGATCGTTAAGAATGACGCTGGTACTGTGGATTACGTTCATGGAGAGATTAATTTAGATGTGGTAAATATAACAGGTGCTTCACTTTCAAGTGGAGTCATTGAAGTAGAGGCAATACCCGATTCCAACGACATCATTGCCCTAAAAGATCTGTATTTACAATTAGACGTACCAAACAGCACGGTAAGTGCTTTACCAGATGTTATATCCTCTGGAGAAAATACTTCAGCTACTGCATACGTCAAAACTTCTAGTTACGCTAGCGAATCAATCTATACCAGATAAATGACGGATATTAAAAGAGTAAAAATCTCTCATTTAATAGAATCACAAATTCCTGAGTTTTTAAATCAGGAATCACCTCTATTCAAGAGTTTTTTAGAACAATATTACGAATCACAAGAACACCAGTCTGGTATGACCGACTTGGCCAGTAATCTGGCAGAGTATCGGAAGATTGGTGCGTTCAATGATGAGACACTCATCGCTTCTACAACCCTAACTGGTTCGGTTTTTGCTGGTGATACTGTTATAACAGTTAGTTCTACAGATGGATGGCCTGATACTTACGGTTTGTTAAAAATTGACAACGAGATAATTACATATACTGGAAAAACAACTAATAGATTCTTTGGTTGTGCTAGAGGATTCAGTGGTATAGATCAAATATCAAAAGAGGATGCTGCTGAGTTTGCAAACTTTGCTCAAACTCAATCAGAGGTTCATACTGTTGGTGCTACAGTAATTAACTTGAGTAATCTTTTCTTACAAGAGTTTTTTACTAAATTTAAAACGGAATTTTTGCCTGGCTTCGAGAATAGAAGTTTTACAACTGGTACATCAATTACTAATGTACTCACCAGAGCAAAAGACTTCTACATGGCGAAAGGAACTGATGCTTCATATCAGATTCTCTTCAAACTTTTGTATGGTCAAGAAATTGAACTTATAAAACCAATTGATAGAACACTAATACCTTCAGATAACGTATATTTTAAAACTAAACACGTTTTGGTAGAAAACTTGTTTGGTGGACAACCATTAGAAACTATTGGTAACTTTTTATATCAAAATATTGCTGGAATTGGAACTGCGAGTGCTTCAATTTACAATGTAGAGTATAGACCAATAAATCAAACTGACTTTTACGAAATATCACTTGATTCTACATCATTTGATGGATCTTTTGAGGTGCCTGGTAAAACTAAAGCACTAGAAATTACTCCAACAGATGCCACCACTCTTGTAGTTGACTCTACAGTAGGATTTGGACAAAGTGGAACTCTTTTAGTAAAACCAAGAGAAGGTGCTAACTTTCTAAGTCTTAGATATACCGATAAAACAGTAAATCAGTTTTTGAACGTTACTGGTGTAACAACATCACTAGTTTTCGGTGCAGATATTCTTGAAGACAAACTTGCATACTCTTATGCTGGATTTGGACAAACATCTTTACTACAATTCAGACTTGTCAACGTTATTGACGAAGTAGAGACATCTCAATCAACCAATATGCGAGTTGGTGACAGTCTTAAGTTGCTTTCCTTCGGTAAAGATTTGGCAGACAGTCCAAAGTTTAATAATTGGATATACAACGTACCTTCAAGTCATAATCTTGCTACAATCAGTCAAGTAAACGTAAATACCTATCGACTTACAATATTTGACAACTGTGTATTCTATGTTGACGAAATTTTAAAGTTAAGAAACGATCTTGGAGACGAAGTTGATATTACAGTCAAACAAATTGAATATGATTCTACAAATACTGCACAAGTTTATTCAAATACCATAGTTGTTCAAACTAGTGGTGCTGTACCAAATAGTCCTACTAAAATTACAAAGACAGTTACAAAGGCATCTCATAACTCAAATTATTTTGATGGCGTTGATCAGTTCACAGTTGGTATTCAAAATAGTTACATTGAAAAGGACGAAAAGTTCTATTATGTAACTTCATCTGGTTTACCTAACTACCCTATCTTTGCAACTGATAATAAGGTTTGGGTAAAGACTAGTTCTATTGAGGTTGTAGACGGATTTGGCACACCTTTGAATAATGGTGGGTTTACTTATACCATACAGTCTTATGACCCTGCCTTTGACCCTGCAGCGGGTGTCAGTCTACTTCCACACAACTATGTAACTGGTGATAAGATTTATTGGGACAATACTACTAACAGTGGTATTGCAACTGGTATCTATTTTGTAACTAAAGTAAACCAGACTGATTTTTATCTTTCATTTAGTGGTTCTGATGTATTTGCGAAAAAATACATTGCTGTTAGAACATCAACACCTGGCCAATACATTTACAAATCGGGTTGGGAGAATAAAACACTTAAGAACCAAAAAATTATCAGAAAATATCCTGTCTTCAAAGAAAGAGAGTTATTTGATGATCCTAATAAGAGAGAAGTAAATAACAGACCAGTTGGATTGATGGCAAATGGTGTTGAACTATTTCCTCCTACTGTTTTTGATGAACAGATTTTTCATGGTGATCTTACAAGTATTACAGTTACAAACCCAGGCACAGGTTATGATGTAATTGCAGGGCCACCTTTACAGGTTTTAGATCAACAAGGATCGGGTGCTATAGCACATGCAAACGTCTCAGGATCATTCAAAGAGGTAAAATTAATATCGCCAGGTATTGGATATCAAGATAAACCAAAAATTACAGTATCAGGTGGTAATGGAAGCGGAGCTGTTCTTGAGTCTAATTTAGTTAAAGGTAAAATCGTTGCTAACTTCAAGGCTGATGGATCGTCTGTGAATACAACTGACGAGACTATCTCTTTTGAAAATAGACATAATTTTGAGGTTGGTGAAGCTGTTGTTTATGATGCAAGAGGAAATACTCCAATTGTCAACGTGGTTAGTGGATCTGTCTACTATGTTGCACCTGTAAATGAGACAAAGATAAAATTACATAATAAACCAGAAGAAGCTAAGGTTGGTATCAACACTGTTAATATTGGAAATGTTAGTTTTGGTTTTCATAAACTTACTACAGTAAAAGCAAAGAATACAATAACCAAGATCTATGTAAAGGAAAGTGGTTCTGGATATTCAAATAGAAAAGTTATCATCCCTGCAAGACCTGTTAACGGAGACGTTCAATCTGGTATTAGTACATCTGACGATTATATACTGGCATACAATCATCACTTCAACAACGGAGAGATTGTTGAGTATTCTACAACAGGAACAATTGCTTCTGGTCTTTCAACAACCACACAGTATGCTGTTAGAGTCATTGATCCTAACAGATTTAGACTTTGTGATGTTGGGGTTTCCTCACAAAGAAACTTTACGAATTATGACAAAAATAAACCCTCTGTAATTCGTGGATTGGGCAGTGGTGATCATACTATAAAGTATCCACCTATAGTGGTAAACATAGAGAGTTTATCTGGTATTGCTGTTACCACGATTATTAAACCAGAAATCCAACCTATAGTTCTTGGGTCTATTGAAAATGTTTACTTACAAGAAGGAGGCATCGGTTATGGTTGCACCGATATTATGGACTTCCAAAGAAGACCTGATGTAGGCATCTCTACTATTACTTCTAGAGCATTATTAAAACCAATTATTATTGGTGGTGCTATAGTTGATGTTCAGATACTTGCTAACGGAAAAGGATATCGTGAAGATTCTGATATTGTAATTAGTAGTCCCACAGGAAACTTTGCAGATATTAGACCAATAATTACTGATAATAGAATTACTGGTGTGCAGATACTTGATGGTGGTGTTGGGTATGAGAGTAGTGACACTATTTTACTTTTACAGAACAGGGGTAAAAGTGCTAAGTTTATTGGTAATGTTAGAGAGTGGAAAATCAACCAAGTTCAGAAGAATGAAAATATCATCAACGTAGAAGATTCAATACTTACAAAACCAAGTACAAATCCAGCTTTTCAATTACAAACTATTGGAATGTACCCTCCTCAAAAACTGAGATATCAGTTAGGAGATAATATTGATGCTGCAAACTTAGAAACACCAAATGCTTTCCATTCACCTATATTGGGTTATGCTTATGATGGTAATCCAATCTACGGGCCATATGGTTATCAGAACGCAGTCGGTGGTGCTATTGTTAGACTTAGATCTGGATATATTCTTGATACGTCAGCCAGAGCGGGTCTAAGACCTCCTGGCTTTGCTTTTGGATACTTTGTCAATGATTATGTTTTCGATAACTCTGGAGACTTAGACGTACATGGTGGTAGGTATTGCGTGACTCCACAATTCCCTGATGGAACTTATGCATACTTCTATTCTGTGGAAGTTGATTCTAGTGGTGTTGCTAAACCTAAATTCCCATACATGGTTGGTGGACAATTTAAAGATACTCCAATTGAAGAAAACTTTGTTACTTTCTTTAACCAAGATATTGATATTGCAAGCAGAAATGTAACTAGAAATATTGCTCCATACTACTTGTCATATGGTAACTCTGATTATGAACTGATAGATGATGTAAAAGATGCGTTAAAGCAAGAATTTGAAGTTACTAAAACAAAAAGTGCTGGTATTACATCTGTAACTATATTTTCTAGAGGAGATGGATATAAGATAGATGATCTTCTTACATTGGACAATACAGGAACAAATGGAACTGGTGCTAATATTGTTGTAAGTGAAATATTAGGAAAAGAGATTAATACTGTTGAAATTGGTATCAATACATTCACAGATGCATCATTAAGACTTGAAAAGAAACAAGTTATTGGAGTTACATCAATACCTCATGGTATTGCTGATGGTGAAACAATTATTTTAAGTGGTATTAGCACATCTCAGTTTACAGAGTTCAATGGCCCTCAAAAAGTTCAAGTTATTAATAGATCAGTAGGTCTTACTACTTTTGTAGACAATGTAACGAACACTGGAGTAACTACACACATATTTGTAACTGATACTAGAGGTTTCTCTCCAGCCGATATTGTTGGAATCGGAACAGAGAACATGACAGTTATTGGTATTGACACTTCCTTCTCTAGGTTACTTGTAAACAGAGAAAACTTTGTTGGTGCTGCAATGACACACCAATCTGGCATCAATAATGTAAAATTACTACCAAACAAGTTTCAATTCCCTGTTGGAACTTCAACAGTCACACAATTTACATTTGAAAATTATAAAACTTATTTTAACCCACAAGAAACAGTTGGTGTTGGATCTACAGGATCACATTACACACTTACTGTTACTGGTTTTGGAACACAGGCAATTCAGACTGTAGAAAATCGTTTTGTGCCTCAACAACAGATTTACATCAAAGATCACAAGTTCTTTACTGGTCAAAAACTAGTTTATAACATGGGTATCGGTGGTACATCTCTTGTTTGGGCAAAAGTAGCCGCTGGTGCAACTTCTGGAGTGGGAACTGAGGTTCTCCCTGACGGTGATGTGTATGCCGTTGATTTTGGTAAAGACTTTATTGGATTAACTACTGTAGCTTTCTCTACAGCCTCTGATGCAATATGGTTCTACAACGTTGCATCTAATTCTGGGTTTGCACATTCTTTCACAACTGCATATCCTAAAGTATCGACTAAAGTTGAAAGATTCTTTGGAGAAGTTGGGGTTAATTCTGCTCATGGACTAACATCAGGTGATCTTATCAAACTTGAAGCTATACCAAAGTCTTCTGAGTCTTCCAAATTAAGATTCGATCCAGTAATCGCTAAAATTACAACAAAAAGGGTTGGATTTACATATACAAGTTTCTCAGCTGATTTAACTCAAATAAACATCAGTGATCAAGACTTACAAAGTTATGATAAGGTGGTTTATTACGATAATGGTAATACAATCACTGGATTGATGAATAACGAAACTTATTTCGTTCTTAGAGAAGATCCAGAATCAATAAAACTTTGTAAATATAAATCTGATGTATTTGATTCTAATCCAGTCTCAATATCAACAGTAAGCACTGTAAGTCCTAATAATCTAAGTTATATTGCTAAGGTTAACCCACCTCTAAGTTTTACATCAGGTAATACAATCGTATTTGACGTATCTGATCAAAGTCTTCTTGATATGAAGTTAGACTTCTTTGAAGATTTAACATTTACACAAAGACTTGATGTTTTTGGAACAAATACTGGTGGATTTAATATTACTAGAGATGGCACTCCTGGCAATGCCAATGCTACAGTTACAATTAACACTGAAACTGGTTGGCCAACAAAAACATACTATAACCTCACTCCTGTTGTGCCATCAGATACTAGAAAGACATTTGGGTCATCAGACACTGATGTAACAGGAAGAAACAACATAACATTCAAAGATATAGTTCTTAGAAACGAACATAGTATTTCAGTCAAAGATGATAAGACATTTTCATTCAATTTAAAAGAAAAACCACTAGAATCACAAAAATTTGTTTCTAGAGTTGGTGTAAGTACGATAACATATAGTACAACATCTTCTAGTGCTAGAGGGCCTGTATTTAAAACTAAAATCAACTTCCCAGGCAAAGGATACACTGTTTTACCTAGAGTTATTGGTTTTGCAAGCACACAGGGTAAAGATGCTATTGTAAAAGTTTCATCTCCCCAAATCGGACGAATTGATAGCATTGAAAGAATTAAAGATGGATTTGACTATCCAACTGATCCTACTTTGTTACCATTTTTAGCAGTTCCCGCTATAGTTGATATAAGTGGTATTTCAAGGATCAATGAAATAGAGGTAATTGATGGGGGAACAAGATATAACCAACCACCTACACTTGCAGTTCGTGGTAATAGTAATGTTGAAATAGCTGCACACATATCTGGTGGATCTGTAGATAGAGTTGAAATCATCAAAAATGCTTTTGAATTTAAAGAACCACTAAGCATTATTACAACTAATAACTCTAATGGTTATGATATTGATGCTATTAGTCATAGTGGTACTACAGTCACTGCTGAGTTGTTATTAGATCAACAATTTAATCTACCAATACAAACTGGATATGCTTCTACTGAAACTAAGTTACCTTTTGCGATTGGTGATCAAGTGTTTATTGAAGGTTGTAGAATTAAACCAGCATCATTACAATCAGGGGAAGGCAACTTCAACTCTGCTGAATATGACAACACATTCTTCACAGTTACAGGTGTAAACACAGTAAATGCTACTGTTCAGTTTAGTATGGCGAGTGCGCCTGGAATATCTACTGTTACTTTAGGAACTTATGATGATGACTTTACATTAGGATCTATTGTTAATTACAATGATATGGCTAAGTTTAATATGACACTTATTAACGATGCCAAGTACTTATCTGGTGAAAAAGTAACATCTGCTAAATTTGAAGGATTTGTAACTGAAAATGGTTGGAATAATAATATCAGTCAACTCAGACTAAGAGATACTATTGGAACCCTTTTACCTGGCGATACATTGTTTGGTGAGGTATCGCAACTAAAAGGTAATGTTAGAGATGTTAACAGATTCAGTGTAAACACCACTTTAGGAGTAACAAGAGATAAAGTATCTAAGAATGACATGGAAGTTGGTATTCTTAACGACTTCAATCAAAGATTATCAGATAACTTCTACTTCCAGAAGTTTTCATATTCAATCAAGAGTAATCTTCCGTACAACACATGGAAAGAATCTGTAAAATCAATTGTTCACCCATCTGGATTTTTAGAGTTTTCAGACTTAGTTATTGAAAGTGATCCTAAGAAAGATGCTGATACTTTAAATCTAGTAAGCGTTGGGATTGCAAAATCAAATAATATGAAGATCAAACCTGTTGATACAACAGTGAACCTCATATTGAATATTGATAATGAAATGTATATGGGTAAGAGAGACAATTTTGCGATAGTTACAGAAGACGATGCTCTGACTGATGGTTCTATTCAAAGAATTTTCTTCCCAGAAGGAAGGCCCATTAAGAGTTTCATTATGAATAAAACCAACAAGGTTATATCAATAGATGATATCTCTGGTGGATTCACTGGATTTCATGACAGAACTGGAACTCTAGTTGGAAGTAAACAGTTCCAATTAACAACTGGTGGAAGACCAGCTTTCAAAAAAACATATGACGCATCTAGTTCTTCTATTGTTAACACTGATTTGAACACAATATCAATTCAGAACCATGATTTTCAGACTGGTCAAACAGTTACTCTTGACACTCAGGGTGGGTCTAAAATCGGTATTGCGATTACATCATATACAACAGGAACTAAAGATATTGTGATGGCTGCAGTAACTTCTGGAGTAGGTGGAAGTGCGCTATTTGAAAATGGATATAATGTTCAAATTCCAGGCCCTGTGACAGGAACAGCTGTTACACAGAATCCTCCAGGCGCTGTGTTTACATTATATGGATTTGGTAGTGCTGATGGTGGAGTGCCTGGCTTCTCTACAGTCGGTTCTGGCGCTGTATTCCAAGTCAAGTTTGACTTTGATCAGGGTACTGGAGAATGTATATCTACCGCTGTAAATTTAATCAAAGGTGGTGAAGGATATATTGTTGGTGATACTGTGGGTATCGCTGGTACATATTTGGGTGGTGCAACACCAGCAAATAATCTACTATTCCAAGTTACTAAAACAACAGGATCTAGAGTTGGTATACAAACAACATATACTAATGTTCCTTCAACAAATAATGGATCTGGTTCTGGTGCAATCTTTAACATCACTAGAGATTCTAACTTAGACATTTCTGTTGTAGGTGTGGTTACTGGAGGAACAGGATATGCTTCAACCAATGTGATCTCTATTGCTGGAACATACATAGGTGGTGCAACTCCAACAAATAACATTGAACTGACTCCTGTAGAGTGTGGAACAAATGTTATGCCTAATGAATTGTTCATTCAGAAAGTTGATGATGTAAACTTTAGAGTTGCTGGTTTATCAACATCATTGCCATTTAACTTTGTCGGATTGGGAACTGGAACTCATGCTCTTAAAGTTCAAGATCCAAACAAACAGGCATTGATTATGATTGATAATATTATTCAAACACCGATCAAGAATAAACTTTTATCTGTTGAGGTTTCAGATGCTATTGGTGGGACTGGTGAAAATATCACAGTTGCAGCTGGTATTGGATCATTATCTAAGGGTGATATCATCAAGGTTGATGATGAACTTATGAAGGTTCAACAGATAGGAGAAGCTACATTTGCACAAGCAAAACAAGCAGTCGCAAATAAAGTTGTTGATGACAATTTCTACTATGATACTAAGAGATTAAACTCAAATGTGTTGAATGTAGATACAACAACTGCTACTATGGATGATAACCCTCCATATTAACTATAAATAAAAAGAAAACAAGTTTTTTAAGTAATGGCTAAACAAGGGATTAGTACTGGTTCTGCTCCGAATGACGGCACAGGTGATACCCTGTTGGCTGGAACCATTAAGATTAATAATAATTTCAACGAGATATACGATAAGTTCGGAGACGGTACTAATCTTGTAAGTTTTGTTTCTTTTGCCAGCACTGCTGGTTACTCAACAAACGCTGGTATTGCATCAACATCAGTTGCTGCTGGTATTGCAGCTAGTGTGTCAGATAACATTGATATCAATACATCTGGTGTTGTTACTTCGAGTTATGCTGATGTTGGTAAGATAACAATCCAACAGCCTGGTGCAATTACAGATGGCCCTATTGAAGTAGGTTTTGCTGCAACAATGTTCAGAATCAAAGCTGATGGTATGGTTGGTATCGGAACATCTTTACCTACTTCACAGTTAGAAGTTGCATCATTCTCGAATGAAAAACCAACTATATGGGCAGTTGCAAAAGGCAATGGATATGGATTGAGAGTATCTGATGCAGCAATAACAGATAATAAGTCATTTGTAGTTACCAATGAAGCATATACTGGTATTGGTTCTACTGCTCCTACATGTAGATTAGACGTTCAAGGTGATGTTTTAGTCAGTGGTGCAAGCACCCTAATGGATCAAGTTAATTTTAACTCTGACATCACAGAAAAAGTAGTAGGAAATTATAGTGATGTTATGAGTGTTAGTGCAGGCGGTACATTTACTATAGATGTTTCACAGGGATCTGTAGTTTGTGGTGTTGCAACAACATCTATTTCTTCATGGGCATTTACCAATGTCAGTGGACAAAATGGTAAGGCAACAACAGCAACACTTATCATCAATGCTGGAGTTGGATACACTTATGGAGATCCATGTACTGTAAACGGTGCCACTATCGCAACAGGAATAAGATGGGTTGGAGGTAATCCACCACCATCAACGGCAAATGATGATATTTTAACTTTCAGTATTATAAGAGATAACACTGGTGTTACCAGAGTATATTGTAGCAGTTCTATTAACATTAGTTGAGGAAACAGAGTAAATGCCAAGAACTACGCCTGGACAAGGAGTTCTACTAAAACCAACTTTTAACTCTGTTTATGGAGTAGTTAATATTGAGGTTTTAGCTGGAGGAGCAGGCTATGCACAAACAGATCCACCTAAGATTGTAATAGAGGGTACTGCAACTCCTAGTGTAGAGGGAGTCTTTTACCCTAAAATATCTGGAGTTGGAACAGTATCAGAAGTCATCATATTCAAGACTGGTGCTGGTTATTTTCCAATATTCAATCAATCTGAACAGTCTGGTGTTGTTGTAGAAAGAGGTGCATTTGGAACTATAGCAACTAGTCATGCTTCAGCTGGTCTTGCATACTCTGTATTTTCTGGTGATTATAATATTGTAGATGATAATATATTCTTTACAGATGCACCCTATGGTTTAACTGGCCCTCAAGGATTGCAAACTGCCTCTTCATTTTCTGGTAGATTATTTTCTAGAAAATTAGATCCTTTTGACGAGAAAGATAAGAACGTAATTTTAGATGACATATCTTTAGAATTTACAGGTATTGCAGGTACACAATTTACACTATCGGAAAGTAATGGTATAGTAACTTCATTGTACAATAATGTGAATACAGGCGTTGATATAAACAACAACCCATTCATATTGATTAATAATGTCGTCCAAACTCCAGGCTTAGATTTTGAGATAGTAGATAATACAACAAACAAACTTAATTTCTTAAGTGGTGTACCAAGATCGGGAAGACTATCTAAAGTTGGATTACAAACTGGTTCAGGTTATTATGTGCCCCTGAAAGCTGCAGTAAGAGTAGGTGTAGGTTCTACTGGTAGTCTAGAACACATACAGATAGAAGGTAAAGGACAGGGTTACAGATCAATACCAGAAATCACAGTCAGAGCATCTCAAGGTTATGGTGCAAGTATTACTGCTTTCTTAGGTGAATCATCATCAACTAGTGTTGCAATTTCCACTGCAACTTATAATCATATTTCTGGTGTTGCGACATTCACTACTGGTAGTGCTCATGGATTTGAAATTGACGATAGGGTAAGAATTACAGGTGCTGGATTTACGTTTGCACCAGTATCTTCTGCAAGAAATATAGGTTCATTTGGATATGATTATATTACTGGTATTGCAACTGTTCAAGTTTATGGTGGCCACTATATTGGTACAGGTGGTAATAGAAGTAAAAACTTACTTATAAAACAAGTTCAAGTTACAGAGGGTATATCCACTTTCCTATTCAGAGAAGATGGATATCCTATTGTAAGTGTTGCTAGCACTGAAATTGTAACAGTCATGGCTGGTGTGGGAACACAACCATTAACATATGTTAGTGGTGGTCTTGTTCAGGCTGGTATTGATACTGGTATCATGGACGGTAGAAATGTCACAGGTTTTGATATAATAGGAGCAACTGCAAATACATTTAAAGCGTTTGTTGGAATAACAACTTATGAACATAATTACGTTGGTGGAGGTGTTGTAAACAGAGCGGAAGCTGGTATAATTACAAACTTCAGTATTGTGGAAGGTGGAACAGGATTCTTTGCCCCCAAACATATTGAACATATCAATCAAAATTTCCCAACTGGTATTACTACAATTACTGCGATTGGAGACAAAGATGGTGATTCAAAAAATATAAACGCACTAGAATATGATTCTATTTCTGGTGTTGCAACTATTACTGCCGCATCTGCTCATGGATTAACAACTTCAAATGTTGTTAAATTATCTGGTATTGCATTTAGTACAGGTGTTGGTGATATCATATTCCCATCTGATACTCAAAAGTATTTTGGTGTTACTGGTATTGTAAGCACACTTAACTTCAATATCAATATTGGTGTTGCAATGACAACCACTGGTATCCACACCGCAAATGTCGGAGCTGGTATTGGTTCGTATATTCCATACAAGGGACATGGGTTAGAAACTGATGATTTTGTTCAAACAACAGGTATCGCTGTTACATTTACAAGTGCTCCTGCCGTACAGGTTGGACATGTTGAATATGATGAATCATCTGGTATTGCAACTATCACCACAAGAAAGAATCATAACCTTGTAGAAGATGATTGTGTTGTTCTTTCTGGTATTGCATTTACTTGCGACTATGACCCTGCCCTAGGCGTTTCTAGTGCATTATACGATAACATAACTGGAGTTCTAACTGTAACTACTGCAGCACCTCACGGCTACAAGGTAGGTAAAGATGTTATATTGACTGGTCTTGCATTTACATGTGCTTTGGATAATGGTGCATACCAACATTACTATCCAAGAAGTAGATCTACTGCATATGATACTTCTATCCCAATCGTGGGTTACTCTGGAACTGCACTTGAAGTAGATGTAGGTATATCTCGTGTTAAAAATCAATATATCCACAGATTTGAAGAAGCTGTTAACGGTGCATTGATATATGGTGGAGATTATCCCCACCTATTCCTTCGTGCAGAAGAAGGAGCATTATTGACTGGTGGGCCATTTTTACATGAGTTTCATAGTGCAACTGCAACATCAACGTTTGCTGGTGGTGACTATGCACACACATATGTAAGTTCCAACGAAAAGACAATTAAAGTAGGTGGTGACTATGCACATACATTCGTCCCTGCAAAAACTGTACCTAATTCAATATCCATAGTCGGTGGTGGAACAACAACACCAACTGATGCTGACTATAATCCTGGCACTGGATCTTTGATACTAACTGTTGCAAATCATGGATTGTCAGGGCCTACACAACACTCAATTACAACTGCTAACTATAACCCTCTTGCTGGTATTATGACTGTGACTATTCCTAGTCATGGTTTTGCAAATGGTGATCAAGTTAGAATTGCAGATGAGTCTATAGGTTGGAAGTGTTCTTTAGACCAATTTACATCAACCAAATATTATCCAAGATCCACAGATCCATTAAGTGATAAGTGGGTTCCCATCAGTAACGTCACCACAGATACATTTGAAGTCTTTGCTGGTATTACAACTAGATTGGATTACACTGTCTCTGGCGCTGATTACACACCCTCTGTGGGTGTTATGACCATGAGTATTGGAACTCATGATCTTGAAGTAGGACAAAGTATAAAGATGAGAGATAGTTCACTCGGATTCACTTGTACTGCTGACCAAAATACTGCAATCAAATATTATCCTAGATCTAAAGATCCAATTTACAACACAGCTGTTCCGATTACAGGTGTAGCTGGAACTACGATTACAATTAATGCTGGTGTATCAACTCTTGTAAATTACAATATTAGATTTGCTGCCTACACACCAGCGTCAGGTGTAATGACTGTATCTCTTGATAGATTACATGGTTTCCAAGCTGGTGAAACTATCAAGTTTAAGGATGGATCTTTAGTGTTCAAATGTGAACAAGACGGATTCCAATCTAATCATTTTTATCCAAGGCCTAGTGACCCATATTATGATAAACCAGTAACTCTTGTTAGTGCTGCTGGAACTGAATTTGTTGTGAATGTTGGTGTTACAACATTATCAAATACATATATCTTTGTTCCAAACCAAGGTGTTGCAGTTAATGGTGTTATAGCTGGTGGTGACTATCCATACACACTAGTCGGTGTGGGAACTGATGCTGTCATAACTGGTGGTGGAGACTATACACCATACTGGTTCCAAAATGCCACTGCAAATGGAGTAGAAAGACCATCACAAAAAATTGGTATTTCTGTAGGTGCATTGACATTCAAGTGTGCTAAAGATAATTATGCAACAGAACATGCATATCCAAGACCTACAGACCCAGCATATAATACTAATCTAGGAATCATATCAGCTACAACAAACACCTTTGAAGTTAGAGTTGGTGTTTCTACAATAGAGGAGCGTTCTATATCCACATCAACATACAACCCTGCAACAGGTGAGTTTGTAATGAACGTGGGTGCTGGACACTCATACATCAACGAGTCAGCTCATACAATTTCGACGGCAACGTATAATCCTAGTACTGGTGTACTAGAACCAACTATTGCAAATCATGGTTTCGTTGCTGGTGAATATGTCAAGTTCGATCTAGAATCCATATCATTCAAATGCGATCAAGATGGATACACTGCAACCAAGGCATATCCAAGATACTCTGATCCATTCTTGAACACATGGTTGCCAATATACAACGTTGGGGTAAACACATTCTCCGTAAATGTTGGTGTATCTACTATTGTAAACGCACACTGGTTCCAGAGTGCAACCACTGGTGGTCTTAAGAAAGCGAGAGATACCGTTGGTATTAATACTGCATCTATAATATTCACATGTGCTAGAGATAATTACGCAACAGAACACGCCTATCCTCGTCCTGATGATCCTATTGGTGGTAATGTATCCGTTGGTATTGGTTCTACATCTGCTGACACCATAACAATCAATGTTGGTGTATCAACGATAGTTAATTACAATATTTCTACTGCATCGTACACTGCAAGCACAGGTATTATGACTGTGTTCTCAAACGTACATGGGTTCAATGGTTCATATCCTAGAAACATAGAATTTGCATACTATGATGCCGTTTCTGGTATCTTAACTGTGACATGTAGTAATCATGGTATGGTTACTGGTAATAGAGTTCAAATTGCAAGAGATTCACTTAGATTCAGATGCAAAATGGATGGAAGAAAATCCATCAAGAGTTATCCCAGAAGGCATGACCCATCAGATCAACAGTGGTTGTCAGTTACGACTGTAGACTTAGACAATTTTACAGTCAATGTTGGAACATCACCTCTTGTTTATCATACTCCTACAAGTGGATCATTTGATCCTTTCACTGGATTGATGACGATTGATATTGGTTCTCATACACTCAAAAAGGGAACTTCTGTTAAGTTAAAAACAAATGGATTCAAATTTACCTGTGCCTTAGATAATCATGAGACATTCCACTATTACCCAAGGAAATCTGGCATTAATGGCCCAGATCCTGCTTACAACACTGCTGTTAAAATTACTGCTACAACAGACACTACAATTACTCTGGACGTAGGAACATCATCCAATCAGACTGAACACATATTTGTATCTGCTGTCAACAATTCAGTTATTAGTGGTGGTGCATACGTTCATACATTTGAAAATGCAGAACTAGGTTCTCTACTAATAGCAAGAGATACAGTTGGTCTTGCAACAAATTCATATACATGGAGATGTTCTCAAGACAACTATGCCACAGATCACACATATCCAAGAACTACTGACCCTATACACAATGTAGAAGTTGGTATTGTAACTACAACACTCGATACATTTACCATCAACGTAGGTATTACATCTAGAGTTGTTTATAACGTAACTAATGCAACTTACGATGCAAACAGTGGATTAGCTACATTGACCACAGACTCGGCTCACGGATTGTCAACTACAACTTCAGTAGGACTGATGACTGGTGGATTGGTTTATTCATGTTCTATGGATCAATATGCAACAGAACATCCTTATCCTAGAACCACAGATCCAGCACACAATGCTGCTTTGTATCCAACTGCCGTTACATCAAATAATCTTACTCTTAATGTTGGTGTTTCTACTAGAGTAGAATATAATATCAATCATGCCGATTATCATGAATCTATCGGTATTATGACAGCCTTCTTACCAGTAGTTCATGGTATTACTACTGCTGCTGGTGTTGGTAGAAATGTCAAGTTAAAAACTGAGTCAATTTTATTCTCATGTTCTCAAGATAACTACACTACAAAACAATTCTATCCAAAGGGAGGAGATCCTTACTACAATGGTTCACTAATTACTAGAGTCATTAATAACACCACTATTGAAACACAAGTAGGCCCATCTACCACACCTAGTTTCTATAACTCTGGTGGTAAAATTCAAGGTGTCATACTTGCACCTAGACTTAATAATAATTCTCCTAGTGGAACTGACTTTGCAGCTGGTGGTACTTTTGTAGACAAGATTATTGATAGTAAAACATATGTTGTTAATGTTGGTATTTCAACTGTAGATCACAATTATGCAAGAGCTGGACTTTCACAACAAGGTAAGAGAATTGCTTCTTCTATTGAACAGGGATTCTCTGGTTTTGATGTGGTCGAGAAATTAGATGCTGCAAACTTTAGAGTTAATGCTGGAGTAACCACACAAACTGCATTATATAAGAGAGGTGGTGAAGTTACTAAACCTGTGTTTGTTGATATTGCAGAACCAGATGGATATTTCAATAGAAGTCTAGAATATGTTTCTGGTACTAGTGGTGTTGGAACAAATGCAAAGGCAGATTTCCGCATCAATGTTGATGGTAATATTGCTGAGTATGCCATCTTAGAAGAAGGAACAGGATTTAAGGTCAATGATAAACTAACAATCAGTGGTATTGCTACAGACCCAAGAGTAGGTGTACTAACAGAATTCCAATTAACGGTTGAAGAATTAGAGAACGATAGTTTCTCTGGATTCTATCCAGGCCAGTTTATATTATTTGATGATATTGCACCATTCTTTAATGGTAATCGTAAGAAGTTTACTCTATCAGTCACAACTTCTGGTAGTACTGAGGTATTGAGTCTCAAGACTCAGCCTGGTAGTGATATGGATATTACAAATAATATCTTCATTTACATCAATGATATTTTACAGACACCTGGCTCATCATATATTTACAAAGGTAGTAGGGTGATCTTTAGTGAGGCACCAAAAGCAGATTCTAAGTGTTCTGTATTCTACTACAGAGGATCGAAGAGAGATGTTGAAACTGTAGAACCAACTTCAACATTGAAACCTGGCGACAAAGTTCAAATTAAAGAAAATAGATTTGATGTTACAGACATAGATCAGTTCCAAAGAACAAGTAAGAGAATTGTTGCTTCTGATCTTCTTGAAACATTTACATATAACAGTATTGGAATCAACACTAATCAGGATGCAGAAAGACCTCTTGCATGGGAAAAACAAAGAGGAGATCAAATTCTTTCTGGTGTATTAGTATCAAAAGCAAGACCTAGTTTAAGTAGTAATATTCTACCCACAACAAGACTTATTAAAAATGTTGGAAAAACAGATGATACCATCTATGTTAATAATGTATTCCCAATATTCACTAATATTGACAAGTTACTTCAAGCAGAAAGAAACATTCAAATATTTGATGACAACACCATCTTGCCAGGCCTAGTAACTTCGATTGTTTCTACGTCATCTAGTATATCTTCATTGACCATTGGTTTTGGAGGAACTGGATACAGTAATCTAACAAATCCTAATGTTGCAATATCAAGTGCATTAATCAAACGTAAAGACCCAATCAAGAATTGGAGATTCGATGGAATTAGTGGTATTATTCAAGTTGTTGAATTTAAGGCAATCACACAAGAAGAACCAATAGTTGCTGTGGGTTCAAGTAGTTACTATATGAACACCAAGAGTGGTTCTTTCTGGGAAAGAGGACAGATTGGATTTGGAAATACTGTTCAGTTTAATGGTGTAGGTGTGGGATACTCTTCCTTCGCTCCTGAGAAATATGTCATGGCTGCTGGAGATGGTGGAGCATTGGCAAGAGCAGTTTCTATAGGTAACAGTCTTTCTAGTTGGGATGTTATTGATCTAAAAGAGAAGAGAGCAATCCCTGCGATTGGACAAGTAAATACATTTGATAGTACATATATTGGCAATTTCCAAGACGTAGTTTGGGAGGGTTCTATTGACACATGGGTTGCTGTTGGTGCTGCTGGATCTATCTTTACTGCGGTTGGACTTACAACAGCAGAGGCGTTTAGTCAATATTCTGGAAGTTTAGAAACTTTAAACTCTGTTGCATTTGGCCAAGGTGAATTTATTGCAGTTGGTAATGGTGGTGCTGTTATTGCCTCCAATGATGGTTTGATCTGGTCAGATAAGAATAGTAATACTGTTCAAGATATCAATGATGTAATCTATGATGGTAGTAGATTTATCTTTGTAGGTAACAACGGAACAATCGGTATTTCTACAAATAAAAACTTCTGGCAACCTTGGAGTCAACAGTTGCCTGCTGGTACACAACACCCTGCAACGTTTGATTTCAAAAATATCAAATATTATAATAACTTCTATATTGGTATCAGCACAGTGGGTGAAGTTTATTACTCATTCGACTTGGCAAACTGGAACTACAGACCAATATCACATGCAAATCAAATTAGAGATATTGCAAATACTCAATTTGGTGATTTCAATAGTAGTAGAATTATCGCAGTTGGAAGTGGTACTACTCAGTTCTATGCAGATCCAATAATAAATAGAGCGACTGCAACCGCATCTGTAACTTCTGGAGTCATTACTTCCGTTGTTATAACAGATGGTGGATTTGGTTATGACGTTGGTAGTTCACCTCCAGTTATCATTGAAACTGATAAGACTAAGAAGGAAGATATATTCTCCATCAATGCAAAAGGAGACTTTGGTGACATTGTTGGGGTAAATACATATATGCCTGGTTCATCAGAGAGATTACCTAGACTAGAATTTACTCTGAGATCTCAAAATAACGATAATACAAACTTGGGTTATGGTTATTCTGCACTAAATGCTCTTGGAGTTCAATTTAGTGGATTACAGAAAGGAGACTTCTTTACTGTCTTTGACAGTCCTTTAATTGTCGGACACGCACTTACTGGTATTACAACATCTTCTGGATCAAGAGTACCTGTTGGAATGGTCACTTCTGGTGATTATCTTGGTGGTGTGTTCAGAGTAGAAGAAGTCACTGGAGCTGGTGATGCCGTCTCTGGACTTACAACTGTAACATGTTCTTTCCTACCTGGCCCTACAACTTTTGGAAACAATCAAATCCAAGTTGGTCTTGCTGGAACTTCAAATGTTGATACCTTCTGGGGTAGATATAGTTGGGGTCAAATCTACGGTTATCAGAATCGTGGATCAGGTAATCCAGATGAATTTTTCGTCAATAGTATGAATGGTAATACTGGATTATCTACAGCTGCTGTAGTTTCCAGAAAGAAACCATTAACTTAACCCCTAAATAAAACAAAAAGACTAGTTTTTTTAAAATGCCTGCAATTATATCCGAACAGTTTAGAATTTTAAATGCCGAAACTTTTGTACAGAGTTTTGTCGGAGTCGGATCTACTGTCAACAAATACTATGCGTTCATGGGATTACCCAATTCCATAGAACCAAAGGCAGGCGGTACTGCCACATGGGCCACTAATACCCCTGCACCTTTAGATGGATTTGAAGAGGAATACTCTATCAAAGAGTCTATCATTGCAATGAAAAAGGTTACGGATAAAGATGTTCGTAGACTTGTTAGAAAGGTGACATGGGTTGCTGGAACAACCTATGAGATGTACAGACATGATTATAATATTTACAATCTCACACCAATTACTTCACAGGGTAGTTTGTACGAGGCAAATTACTACATAGTGAATGAAGACTTGAAAGTTTACGTTTGTCTGCAAAATGGATCAGACCCTGAGAACCCAAAGGGTAGGCCTTCATATGACCAACCCACATTTGTTGACCTTGAGCCAAGGGCAGCTGGCACTAGTGGCGATGGTTACGTTTGGAAATACCTTTACACGATTAAACCATCCGAGATCGTTAAATTTGACTCTATTGAATACATACCTGTGCCCGAAAACTGGGGAAATGAAGGCGAGACTATTGCAACAAAGGCTAACGCTATAGATGGAAAAATCGAAGTTGTGGTTGTTGATAATAGAGGCTCTAACTATCAACCAATCTCTACATCTTTTGCCAATGTTCCAATTCTCGGAGATGGATCAGGAGGAAAGGCTACAATTACGGTTGATTCTTTCGGAAAGGTATCTGAAGTATTTGTTACTGACGGAGGAGAAGGATATACCCACGGATCAATACAGTTTTTCCCAGGCGCTCCTGGCTCTGAGTCTGGCGGTGTTCTTGCTAACCTTACCAATACTGGAATAGGAACAACATCTGCTGCAAGTTTCAGTGTAATTATTCCGCCTAAAGGTGGTCATGGATATGATGTCTACAGGGAACTAGGTGCATATAGAGCTCTACTATATTCTAGGTTTGAAACTATCGAAACCAATCCAGATATTATTGAAGGTAATGACTTTGCTAGGGTTGGACTTATAAAAAATCCCACTGTATTTGGTAGTAGTACAGAATTACTAGACACTGCCATGGTAAGTGGATTGAAAGCAATCAAAATGGCTGGTGTTACAACAGGAACAACTTATGCAGTTGATTCTGAAATAACTCAAACAGTAGGTGTTGGATCAACAGCTATAGGTTTTGTTGCATCTTGGGATAAAGTTACAGGAGTATTGAAGTATTATCAACCTATGGGTCTTGCATCTAGTGAAACTGGATATAAGATAATTCCATTTACTTCTAATCCCGATGCTGGATATGGATTGACGATTAGTGGATCGTCTGTGACAGGTTCATTATTGTCTATTGATACTAGTTACAACGGTGTCAGTACCTCAATAAATAATAAAGTCTATCAACTTGGTATGAGTTTTAGTGCTGGTATTTCATCAGCAGAATTCAATACTAAGTCAGGTGAAATAATCTATATTGATAACAGGACTGCGATTCCTAGATCCGCAAGTCAAAAAGAAGACATCAAAATAGTGCTGGAGTTTTAAAAGCAAATGCCACAGAATACCAACTTAAATTCATCTCCATACTTTGATGATTTTGAAGAGTTAAAAAATTATCAGAGGGTACTATTCAAACCAGGCTTACCTGTACAGTCTAGGGAACTTACTACACTGCAATCTATTCTACAGAATCAGATTGAGAAGTTTGGTAAACATTTTTTCAAAGAAGGATCTGTTGTAATTCCTGGCCAAATTGCTTATGATTCAGATTATACTTCTGTTCAGATTGATGATAGTCACTTAGGTATTCCTGTATCTCTATACCTAGAAAGTCTAAAAGGAAAAAAAATTAAAGGTGAAACTAGTGGTGTTACTGCTAAGGTAGAAACTTATATTTCAAATAGAGAATCTGTAAAAGGTGCATACACCCTTTACATCAAATATCAAAGTTCTAGTGATACAGATTTTTCTAGAGCAACTTTTGCAGATGGGGAAAATTTACTTCTTGAAGAGGATCTTAATTATTCTCTCTCCAGTATAAGAGCTGGTGGTAGTTTTGCAACCACAGTTATATCAAATGCAACTGCAACTGGTGCTGCGGCAAAAATTGCTCAAGGTGTTTATTTCATAAGAGGATTTTTTGTAACTGTTTCTGACTCTACAGTTATTCTAGATCAGTATACAAATGCACCATCATATAGAGTTGGTTTATTAGTCAAAGAAGAATTAGTTACTGCTTCTGCATCAGATAACGATCTATATGATAACGCAAGAGGATTCTCAAACTTTGCAGCGCCTGGTGCTGATAGATTTAAACTATCTACAACTTTAATTAAGAAGTCTCTTACAGATTTGAATGATGAGAACTTCATTGAATTGATGAGAATTCAGAATGGTGAATTACAAAAATTTGTAAAAGAGTCAAACTATAATTTAATCCGTGATGAATTAGCAAAAAGAACATTTGATGAATCTGGACATTACTATGTAAATCCATTTAATGTAACTGTTAAAGAATGTTTGAATAATAGAGTTGGTAACGATGGTGCATTTTATTCAGATCAATTAACTCAACAGGGTAATGTCCCCACAGACGATTTGATGTGTTTGAACATAGGGCCAGGAAAGGCATATGTCCGTGGATATGAAGTAGAAACAATAGGAACTACAACTTTTGATGTAGAGAAACCAAGAACCACAGAAACAATTAAAAATGAAGCGTCACCATTTAGTGTAGGAAGACAGATAGAACTCAATCATGTAAGTGGTTCACCTCCTGTTGGAATAGGAACAGATTCATACGTCAATCTTTTTAATAAAAGAACCGTAACTGTTGGAGAAGGCAGTGGATTACAAGTTGGTGTTGCCAGATTATATGACATCAAATTAAAGAACGTAGGATATGCTGATTCTTCTACTGTATTTGAATCTTCTTTATATGATATCCAAACATTCACATACCTCCAATTAAATACACAAACTAGTGTAACCGTTCCTTCATATGTTGAAGGTAAGAATAGTGGTGCAACAGGATATGCTTACGAAGCTTCAAATAATTCTATGCAGTTAGTACTGTACCAAGTAAATGGTCAGTTTCAAGCTGGAGAACAAATAGAAATAAATGGTGTTGATGTATCTAGAAGTATTAGTAAAGTAGAAGATTATGGTATTGATGATGTAAAACAATTAGTAGGAAATGATCCGACTAATTATAAATTCAGTGCAGATGCTGTGTTGAATTTAGGTCACTTATTGGCACCTACTGCAACTCAGTACACTGTTAGTCAAGCCGTTGCCTCTGCATCTACTATAACCTCTCCTAGTGCAGACTTCACTAGCGTTGGTATCAAAACTGGAGATATTATTCAGTACAGTGTTTCTGGTAACAACGTTCCAACATTCAATAGTGTCACTGGATTTACAGCACAGTCAATTACTCTTGAGGCTATTTCTGACGTTACTAATGTTAACTCTGGTTCATTACCTACAAGTGAAGTAAATGTTAATGATCTATTCAAAGTTACTTTAGAAGTAAAAAATAACTCTAGTGCATTTTTGTTTAGTGAATTGACAAAAAGTAATATCGCATCTGTAGACACAAATGATGCAAATCTTGTATTTAAAAAATCATATGCAATTACAGTTGCAAGTAATGCTTTTAGTGGAACACTGGAAACGGATTCTGATGTAACTTTAGAACCATTTGATGAAGAAGATTACAACTTATCATTTAAGACAACTGGTGTTATAGAAAATTTAACAGATCAAAAACTTACAGTTAGTGGAAGAACTGTTACTTTATCTGGATTATCTGTAGCATCTGGTGATGCTGTGTTGACAGTTACTTGGAGAAAAGTAAATGTAAAACCAAAATCAAAAGTATTGAAGAGAGCAACATCATATACAATTAATAAATCCGCAAAAACCCAGTCAGGCACTGGGTTAATGAAGTTAAATGATGGTTTGACTTATGATACAACTTATGGTAACAGAGTTCAAGACAAGAGAATATCCTTAGGCGTTTGTGATGTTGCTTATGTTCTTGCTGTATTAGAATCATCAACAACTTCTGATCCACAACTACCTACACTTGAATTAACAAATTTAAACTCCAATTTACTGAATGCTCTAAAGGGTGAAAGTATAGTTGGTAAAAATTCTGGTGCATCAGCAATATTTGTAGAAACTAATGGTTCTAATGAAGTTAATTTTGTATATCAGAATGAAAATACATTTGAAGTTGGGGAAACAGTTACTTTTGAAGAGACTAATGTTCAAGGTATAGTTCAAACATTTGTTCCAGGCGATAAAGATATCCAAAACAACTTTGAGTTTGATGCTGGACAACAATTAGACTATGTTGATTTTTCTGCAATTATAAGAAGATCAGGAACAGAAGCTCCTACAAAAAGAATTACTGTTATCTACAATCACTATGTAATTGATAATGCAGACCCAGGCGACTTTGTAACTGTCAACTCATATGACTCTAAGTTATACAAAGATAGTCTACCTAACGTCGCTGGATTCTATGCATCCGATATTATAGACTTAAGACCGAGAGTTACATCAACAGTTGCTGGTAGATCTCCCGCTGAGTTTTTAGCAAGACAGTTTGTGCCTGGCACATCTTCAACCACCCATGTAATTGCAAGAGATAAAAACTTTAATATTTCCTATGATTATTATGTTGGTAGAATAGATAAACTTTTCTTGAGTAAGGAAGGTATATTTTCTATGGTGAAGGGAGCTCCTTCTGAGTCACCAAAATTACCAAACACTATTGACAATTCTTTAGAAGTGGCAACTATAACCATGAACCCATATGTTTATGATACAGCCACAGTTAAACTTTCTCTTGCAAAACATAAACGATTCCGAATGAAGGATATCGCTACTATTGAAAATAGAGTTAAAAACGTTGAATATTATACATCATTATCACTTCTTGAAGTAGAGACATCTAACATGTCTCTTCGTGATCCACAGACTAATCTTGATAGATTTAAGTCTGGATTCTTTGTAGACAACTTTAAATCTGTAGCATCTGGTGATGTCACAAACAGACAATTTAAGGCATCTATTGACTCAACAGAAGGAAAGTTGAGACCACAACACTATACAACTTCTATTGATTTATTACTTGGATCAGAAGCTATTGTTGGTGCTGCCACATCATCCAATCCATCAGCGGACTATAGATTTGCAGGCGACTTAGGTGATTCTAATGTTAGAAGAGTTGGTGATGTTGTGTGTCTGAATTATGATGATTCTATTTTCCTAGAAAATAAATTTGCTACTAGAATTGTAAACGTAAACCCATTTGCTGTTGTAAACTGGATTGGTCAAATTGAATTAAACCCTGCAACAGATACATGGATTGAAACAAGAAGGACTGCTGCAACCTATGATATTGAAGGAAGCTTCAACTCATTCATGGGTATGACTGGTGCAGATAGTAATACTGGTTTATCACCTATTGATTGGGGTGGTTGGGAAACTACATGGACAGGAAGAAGTTCTACACTAGGCCCTGTCACCAGAATGGATGTAGAATCAACAGTTCTTAGTAGAACAGTTCAGAAGATGGGGCCATTTGTAGGCCCTCGTAGAGGTGGTATTCCTATTACTACAACCACACGATTCTTAGATAGAAGAGATGTATTCAGAAATGAAACTACAGTCACTACTAGAAATCAAACTAGAGAAGGTATTCAATTTAGAGTTGGTGAAAGATTTGATACAACAAGTCTTGGAGATAAGGTAGTCAACACAGAAGTTGTCGCTACAATGAGATCTAGAAACATTGAATTTGTTTGTAGAAGATTAAAACCAAATACAAGATTATATCCATTCTTTGACAATATTGACATGGCGAGATTTGTTGTGCCCAAACTTGTTGAAGTTACAATGGTATCTGGTACATTTGGTGCTGGTGAAATTGTTGAAGGAAGTCGTCCTAACTCAAATAATGATGCAATTAGATTTAGACTTGCAAATCAGGATCATAAGTATGGGCCATATAATGCACCGACTCAAACATACAAACAAAATCCATACGAACCATCATCATCTATTGCACCAACATATTCATCAACCACTACAGTCCTAAACGTTGATACTGCGTCTTTAGAACTTCAGGCTGCTTCTGGATTCTACGGATATATCACTACTGGAATGAAACTAATAGGACAATCTAGTGGTGCGATTGCAACAGTATCTAATATTAGACTTATTACAGATAAGGCGGGAGTTCTTATTGGATCTCTATTTTTACCAGATCCTACAGTGCCTTCTGCACCAACTTTTAATACTGGTACAAAAACATTTACATTATCATCTAGTTCCACAAACGAAACTATTTCTGGATTTACAGATAGTGAAGGTTCGGCTAACTATACTGCTGCTGGAACTTTACAAACTGTGGAGGCATCAACTCTCAGAACAAGAAATGCAGATGTTCAAAGAATTCCTCAATCTGATTCCAGAACGATATCAGATACTAGCACAAGGGAAGTAGTATCTACTGCATTTAACCAGAGAACAACTCGTCAAACAAGATGGGTTGACCCTCTTGCACAATCATTTGAAGTTCCTGATGTCAATGGTGTGTATCTAACTAAATGTGATGTTTACTTCTCAGCGAAAGACACAAATGAATTACCTGTTACACTTCAAGTAAGAACACTGCAAACTGGTTTACCCACACAAGAAATATTACCGTTTGGTGAGTGTATTCTTGATCCAAGTGAAGTTGTGTTATCTGATGATGGATCTGCGGCAACTACATTTACATTCCCATCACCTGTTTATTGTGAAGGTGGAGGAGAGTTCGCTCTTGTTCTTCTCTCTGCATCTAATGAATATTTTGTCTACATCTCTAGGATGGGTGAAGAAGATATTACAACTGTAAATTCAGCAGACTCTGAAAAAGTCATAGTGTCTCAACAGCCATTACTTGGTTCACTATTCAAATCACAGAACGGTGCTACATGGGATCCTAGTCAGTTAGAAGATTTGAAATTTAATCTATACAGAGCAGAATTTACTGCAACTTCTGGTAGAGTCAACTTCTACAACCCAGATCTTGATATTGGAAATAGACAGATTGTTTCTCTTGCACCTAATCCTATTGACATGCTTTCTTACAATGCTGTTGTAGGATTGGCTAAGAGTTTAAGTTCAGCAGAACAGACTGGATTGGCTGGTGGTGTAACAGTGTATCAACAAAACAATCCTAATTTTAGAGCAAACTTAAATTCTGTTCTTGGTGCTATTGGTATTGGAAGTAATTTAACAATCACTAACAGTGGTACTGGATTTGCTTCTACTTCTGTTGTTTACTCAGGCATACCTCTAATTTCAGAATTTGGTAGAGGAACTGGCGCAACAGTCAACTTAACTGTTAATGGTGGAGTAGGAGTTGCAGCAACAGTTGCAATCGGTGGAACGGGCTACGCAGCTGGTGACGTATTAACAGTTTCTTCAACAAATACAGGCGGGTTTGGAAAAAATCTAAGATTAACAATTCCAAATAATGTTGGTGTTATAAGTGCATTTAATACTTTAGTTCTTAACAATATTCAAGGTATACCTAAAGTTGATGCCTCATCCTCAGTTGTATATGTTGGTGCTGGTGGAACCAATACTATTACTGGTGGTTCTATCAAGTATGTCAATAATATCTCTGACGGATTACATTTCCGTGTAAGACACTCAAATCATGGTATGTATTCTAACTTGGATCATGTTGTTCTTTCTGGAGTAGAATCTGATATCAAACCTGAGAAAATAACAGCTACCATAGACTCATCAAGTACAGATAACATAACTGTTACTAATGTCGGTATATTTACATCATTTGAAAATGTAGAAGTGAATACTTCCAACCCAGGCTATGCTAAGATTGGAAATGAAATTATTAGATATACAGGTGTAACTACTTCATCATCTTCTTTGAATAACATCACAAGATCTCTTGATGAAACAAAAGCTGGTGATTACAATATCAATGACAAGATATTCAAGTATGAAATGAATGGAATGTCATTGAGAAGAATCAACACATCCCACAAATTCTCAGACACAGATTCTTCAATATATCCAATTGATGTGGATCATTATTGGATAAAGGTTGGTATTTCAAGCCGTGGAATAGACAGAGCAACTGGAAATGCAGCTGGATTGCCTGAATTATTCTTCAATGAAACTAGATCTGGTGGTAGTTACGATCAACAATATGTACAGGTCAACACTCCATACGGCCCAATGGCAACACAAAATATTGCGTTTAATGTTGTTAGACCTAATGTTTCTACTTTACTTCCTGATGGAACAGACATACAAGGTAGAATGAGAAGCTTTAGTAGTAATAGTCCAGATGGAAGTCTAGGTGCATTTGTAGATCAGGGATTTGAACCAGTATCACTTAACAGTAATAACGAACTAACTGTACCGAGATTAATTGCATCTAAAACAAATGAATTAGATAAGTTAATCGACTTCCCAGGCAGAAAATCATTTACATTACAGTGTTTCTTATCAACTCAAGACTCTAAGGTAAGTCCCATGATTGACTTGGATAGAGTTAACATGATTACTATTATGGATAGAATCAACTCTAAGGTTTCGGATTATGCTACAGATTCTAGAGTTAATTCTCTTGATAGTGACCCAAGTGCAGCAATATATCTTTCTAAGGTAGTAAATCTTGAGAAGGCTGCGGATGGTCTAAAAGTTATGTTTGATGCCTATAGGCACTCCACTAATGATATTAGAGTATTGTACAGAGTATTCAGAATTGACGCTCCACCACAATCTCAATTATATGAATTATTCCCAGGCTTTGATAACCTAGACAACTTAGGTAGAGTTATAGATCCAGCGAAGAATAACGGAAAACCTGATAGAAGAATATTATCATCAGCGACTTCAACGGATTACAAAGAGTATGAATTTAATGTGAAAAATCTTCCACAGTTTAATGGATTCCAAATTAAGATTATAATGTCAGGAACAAACTTTGCTTATGTTCCTAAGATCCGTGACTTAAGAGCGATAGCATCTATCTAATGAAAATAAAAGTAAAAGACAGTGGATCTCTTTATAGAGATGAAGAATCTGGAGCAATATTAAATTGTTCCAATTCTGAGTATGATAGTTACCTTAAGTTAAAAGAACAGAAGATGAACGAGGTGAGTGAAATGGATAAACTAAAGAATGATGTTGATGAACTCAAAGGTATGATGAAACTAATTTTAAGTAAATTAGATAAATAACTAAAACCCTTCTGACAGATGACAGCACGAAGCATCAACTTAGTTTTAGATCAAGGTGTAGATTTTGAAGCTACCTTCACTATCAGGAATGAAGATGCAAGTTCTTTGAATTTGACAGGTTATAGTGGAGAAGCCAAGATAAGGAAACATCCAGCTGCAACAAAGTTTAATTCTTTTGTTGTGTCGTTTCCTAATAGAGTAAATGGTCAGATAAAAGTCGCAATGGCATCTACCATTACTTCTACTATAGAGGGAGGAAGGTATGTATATGATTTGGTTTTAACATCGCCTAATGCGTATAAAACCAGACCAATACAAGGAAATGTTCTTGTAATTCCAGGCGTAACGTAATGGCAGATTATCTAGTAACGTTAAACGAACCTGGCAGTTACAATGTCGGTGTAGACTACGAGATTCCCTCGAAGTCGATTCAATATGGTAATATCATCATTGGTAAAACACCAGTGCAAGATGGTTCCGAAACCACATTTTCCTTAAATGATCAGGGAGCTCCTTACACTCCCAATAATAGTCAACAACTTATTGTAACTAAAAATGGTCTTTTCTTAGACCCTGCAAATGATTATAATATATCTGGAAGTCAAATTGTTTTTACAACTGCACCAGCAGCTAATGACGATATAGTAATAATTGCTCTTGCTGCAGCTGCAGACTTAACAAGGACAGTCAATTATGTTATTGATAGTGGCAGTCTTCCTATGCAAGTTGGTGATAAAGGTAAATTGACGATAGATGTCACTGGAGTCATAGAAAATGTCAGAGTTTTATCTGATCAGACTGGTGATATTGTTTTTGATATATCTAAATGTTCTTTCGCAGATTATCCTAATTTTAATAGTATAACTGCTGCTCAGAGAGTTCAACTTACAAATACTGATAAATACTTTGATGATGTCCTAAATAATTGGACGACCACGATTACAGCGGGAGATATCCTCCGATTTGACGTAATCAGTGTGAATAATATTAGAAGGATACTAATCTCTCTAAAATTAAAATTATAAATAACATTAGTTCTTAGTTCAACTAGACCCCTAGAGGTAGTTTTTCAATGGCATTACTCGTTCCTAATATTGGTGAAATTGAGTCGCTACGTTATCTGATTGCTCAGAATAACTTTGTCGCAGATTTAGAAGATACATCACCGCGAAATCTTGTGTTAAAACTTTTCACAAGTAACACAACCCCTGCCGAGGGAGATGTTCCGTCTGCAACAGCATACTTTGAACCATATATTGACGGAAACGTTAATGGTTACGGTACTACTGCAAATACTGGTTATCCTGTTTGTGTAAACAACAGAGGAGATCAGGACTATAACCAACAGTACGGTATCCTTTTAAATGGTGCAAGATGGGTAATTAAGAACGTTGGATCTGGAACAACTGCTACATACCCAGAACAGACTTTTACTTTCACTGGCCCTGCTGGAAACATCTACGGTTACTATGTAACTAGAGCAAATAACATGCCTGTCGCAGTACAAGGTGTTGTACATGGTGCAAGTGTTGGTATTGGAACCACAGTTACTAAAGGTAATAACACCGACCCAACTATCGGTATTGTTGGTAACTCCTACATCACTATTGACCCACAAGTTAGCATTGACGATTTAACTCTTGGGCAGTTCGTTGCTGGTAACGCTGGTGTTGCAACAGGAACGAAAATTATTGGTATTGACAGAGCTTATAGAACGATTTACCTCGACAAACCTCTAGTCGATAACATACAGGTTGCGACTGACCCATCAGTCACATTCAGTTTCGGTAAAATTGCTATTACTAACCACGGACTTAAGGCTGGAGACATTCTTTACGTTTCTGCTGGTGCTGGTAATACAACTCTCGAATCTAATGTTTACACTGTATTTGACGTACCAAACGCAGATGAGTTTGTAACTACTCCATCTCTAACTGCTACATCAAACGGTGTTCTTGGACTTAACACTGCGACTCTTTACAGTTCTATCATGTACGCTGAAAGATTCACAAACGGCCCATACAACATTCAGAACAACGGAGACCAAATCAAGATTACTCTAAACGTCGCACTCGACTAATAGAAACACTAAATATCAATATGTGGACTCTGCTTTATATCTAAGGCAGGGTCTTTTTATTCGGGGATCTCCTTGACCGTATACACCTATGACAATACGAAGATAGATGTATTCACTACATTTAACGGTGGAGATATCACCGTGGGATCTAGCGAGAATATTGACTATGGCGATATAGTAGACAATGTTCAACCCGAAAGAGACGAGAATTTTTTCTTTATAAATGATCACGGATTAATTACTGCAACAGCAGATGTATTACCGTTTGGAACAGTAGAAGTAGTAGATGGAAGAGATGCACTAGGTAGATCTAGATCCCAGTGGATTCCAGAGAACGCAAATACAGTACTATTTGATGTAAATGACTCTGCACTAGAGTCAGCAGTAACGCCTTGGGTTGGTACTGGTACAATTCATGAGTTTGGTAACGGTCTCGAAAGAGTCGTCATACCAGATCTCGGAGCGGCAGGGCCTGTCATCTTTATCCCATCTGGGACTGCAAAAGAATCTATATCAAAAGCGAACTACGATGGTTCTGGTGTCATTGCCAAGTCTGGCTTATCAGTAACCGATCTAGACCAAGTTTATCCTTACGATGGTAGTGGTACATTAAGTCTAAGTGGTACGACTACAACACCTTATAATGAGGCATATCTCCCTGTAATTAAAAACGCATTTAGAGCGAAGGGTGGAGATACTAGACTATTTGACGTTGAGAAAGTTATATACAACTACGCCAGATCTGAGTCTGACGTATTCGAGAAAGAAGATAACGGCACAATTACAGTTAGAGAAGGAGCATCCTTCGATAATCTCAATGTCACATTTGACGAGGTTATCACAGATCCTCTTGGAAAGGAGAGATCATTCTCTGACGAAGATCAGGTAGAATTTGAAAGTTACGGAAATATATTAGATACACCTACATCTGCTGAAGATTACGGTGTAATAGAACAAAAACTACAAGGTGGAATATTCCTTGACGAGTATCAGGCCACATTTGTCAAAGGCAGAGATGCCTTTGTCAGGAGATATCACGGTTCTGGTACATTCAAGAAAGAAGGTGTTGCAGACGCAGATCGTTTCTTTGCATTTACTGGATCTGGTATACTCAACGTATCTGGAGAGAACTTCTTCAGTCAGGCTCCACAAAGCACAATCTTTGGTGTCGGTGATAAGATTACTGCATCTGGTAGTGCAAACGAGGCGTTTGTCCCTGCAACTGTTGACAACACTGTCCTCTTTGATATCTCTGGAACTGGTGCAGAGAGTAGAAATATATTACCAACTACAGATAAGGCTCTACTCAGACCTTCTGGTTCTGTATCTGGTATCGCTATTGTTTCTGGTAGTGGAGATAAGTCCAATACAGTTCTCTTCAATACTTCTGGTTCTGCAACCGACGTTGTACTTGTCAAAGATTACGAAAATACAAACCTCTTTGACATTTCTGGGGGAATGTCTCAGGGTGTTCCTGTTTACACTCCTTCTTGGTTCTCTCCTCTTGGAGATCAGACAACGGAAGAATACGATTGGGGAAATATTGTCGATACTCCAACTCAACAGTCAGAGAGCTGGGGGCCAATCAATACAAACGACGAAACAATACCGAGGATCGCAGAGAACTGGGGATTATTACTTCCAGCTTTCAATTATGTTCAGATCGGTGGAGAACATTATCCAAACCGTGTCAGCATATCCTCTGCTACAGACAGTCTTCTTTCAATACCACCTACTTCTACTGCAACCTTCCTACTTTCAGAGGATCTCAGTGTTGCAGCTGCAATTTCTTACGAGTCTTCTGGTATCACTGGTATTGCCACATACAAAGGTGCCTTCAACTTCAGCGGTGCAAACTGGTTCAGTCAGGCAGTACAACACAGAGTATTCGGTCTTGAGGGCGAATTTACAATCAGTGGTACTGGTAATGAGTCTATCACACCATTCATACCAGAGGGATCAGGTTCACTATTCAAACTTGGCGGTGCGGCAGAATCCAGTACCAAGGCATACTTGGTTGGAGATTACCAGTTTATCTCTGGTGTTGCAAACGTCAACTTTGCTCCACATGTCAATGGTGTTGGTATTGCTACACTTAGCACTTCACCTCAGTTTGTTAATAAAACTTACGCACGAGTTATTCAACTTCCACCTGATGAGTTTGGTGGCACTCTCAATATTATTGGTGGAGACATATACGAGAAGAATACAGATTCTTACAATGAATCCTCTATCAAGTATGGTGAAGTTAACGAAGACTATGGAACTCTCGATGGTATTCCAAGTTTCGGATTCTCTCTCGGATATGCAAGCACAAGTCTACCATCATTCGATGCGGACAACTCTTATGCTCTTGACTTTGCTGAAAATGCGGTATCTGAGGATCGTGGAACTCTCGGATTTAGTTCTGTTGGCGGTAGACCTTACACTCAAGATAGACCATTTGATCCTGGCTTTACTCATCAAGACGGTATTGGTAATGGATATGAAGATGCTGGTTGGATCAATGAAACTGCACCATCTTCAACTATATTCCCATTCGGAAATCTCACCATATCGGAAGGTATGCGACAGGGTATTCCTGTATTCTTCCCCAAATTTACTGGTTCTGGTACACTTACCATCTCTGGTATCGGTGCAGAGAGAGTCGCTGTTGCAAGTAGTACAACATCTCTATTCGACTTCGTTAGTGGTGCTGAAGAAAGATACATTGCTCAGACTCCAGAAGGAACAGTTCTATTCGATATCTCTGGTATCGCAACAGAAAAAATTACAAAAGACTTTGTTGGATCTGGAACTCTACCTCTTACAAGAGGTGTTGGAATATCAACATACTCAAGAGTTATCAAGATCAAATCCGATCTTACAATTCAGACATCTGGATCTGCGGTTGTCAAATCCAGCTTCGATCCACCAGAAGGAACTTACCTACACATCTTTGGTGGTGGATATTCCAAACTCAATCTTACTTACGCTGCACAGTCCTCCAAGGCTGTTATGCGTCTATCTGGAGAACTCAATCACCCAGATATCGATTTCACACCTCATTATGGTATCGAAAGAAACATTGGTATCGAGACAGGTGTATTCCTCTTGCCTGGTGGAGCTGGTGGGGAGTATGGCGATCCTGGCATTGTTACTACAAGGTTCATTCCGAAATACACTGGTGATACTCCAATACTCAAACTCGATGGTCGTTCAATATCCAGAACAAACGCACCTATATCAACTCACGGTGTTATCTACATTCTTGGTATTGGTACAGATGGAAACGGTGTTATCGACGATCAGACTGGAATTGGAGATCTATCTGGTGTCGAGTTTGGTGCAAAAGAAAGATTCGTTCCAGCAACAGAGATTGGTGTTGGATCTCTCCTATTCGACTTCCAGACAACTGGTGCAGAAGCAAGACCAGTCAAAGTCTTTGGATACTATGGAGACGACAAAGATCCAGGCACATCTGGTCAAATTACTATCCGTCAGGAAGGTGGTATTCTCACTATCGAGAAAATCATGGTTCCAGAGATCGGATCTGGAACATTCACATACAGTGGTGCTGGTCAAGACGAGAAACAAACATTTTCCGAAGTTGGATCTGGATCTCTATTCGCATTTGGTGGTATTGCAGAAACAACAACAGCTGCGGAACTTGTTGCTGGTACATCCATATTCAATGGAGAGGCAGATATTGCCTTCTCTGCACAGACTCCAGAAGATACTGCAACACTTACACTATCTGGAACAGGACTTGCTCAACGCAGATACGAGTTCGACGGATCTGGAACTCTCACACTCAGAAGAGACATCAATCCTATTACAGGTGTTCGTCTATCCGCCGAAGGTTCTGGTACTCTCTTCGGACTTGGTTCTGGTGCAGAGTCTATTACCATACCATCTGCTGCAAGAGCAATACTTACAGATATTACAGGTGCTGCAGAATACAGACCAATCCAAGTATTCCAAGACTTCATTCCATCTGGTACACTCACACTATCTGGAGAACTTACACATCCAGATATCGATTACACTCCAGCGTACACTGCATCTGGTACTCTCAACGTTTCTGGTGTTGTCGGAGAAGTCGATGTACTCAGAGAAGTTGGAGTTGGTATTGCAACATTCTCTGGTTCTGCTGTTCTCAGATTTACAGCCGATTCCGTCGAAGGTACAGTTCTCTTCGATCTCAAGGGAGCATCTGCACTTACCGAAATCAATCAGGTTTACGGATACTATGGAGACGACAAAGATCCAGGCACATCTGGAACATTTACGATTGCTGGTATTGGTGGAACACGGAAAATATCTGTCTTCCAAGACTTTGTTCCATCAGGAACTATTACACTATCCAATACTCCTCTCGTACATCCATTTGTCGATTACACACCTTCAATTGGTATTGGTGTTGCAGTCCTTTACCAGACATCTGGAACAGCTGCAGAGTCGTTCACAAAAGGCAACTACACGACTCAAGGATTCTTCAAGGGACTTGCTGGATCTAAGCAGGCCTTCGCTCGTGCAACTTACGTTGGTATTGGTCAGGTTAATACCTTTGGTGCTGGTCAAACTGAATACGTCGTCTTCGAGCAAGGTAGAACCTACGTTGTCATTATTTAATTCCTATAAATAAATGGAGAAGCATAACTATTTGACATCTAGCTCATGACAAAGCAGGTTCAATTTAGAAAAGGAACGACAGCTGAACACTTTAACTTTACTGGAGCTCTAGCAGAGATAACGGTAGATACAGACAAGAATACGGCGGTTGTTCACGACGGATCAACTCCTGGCGGATTTGAACTTGCGAGAGCAAGATGGACGTTTGTGTCTGGAAACTATACCTTGGCGACAAACCAAAAGTATACAGTGGATTCACAAAACAGTCCTTCTGGATTCGATTTAACCATGCCAACTCCTCGTGCGGTTGGTGACTGGGTATGGATCGAAGACTTTGCTAATTTCTTTAGTATTCATCCAATCAATGTTGTATCTTCATACAGTTTTGAAAATGGACATCTAGTTAGAGAATCTTCACCTTTCATTATGGACGTATCAGGTGCGTCAGTGACTTTTATTTGGAATGGATCTCTTTGGAAAGTATTCAACAATAGGGCAAGTTAACTATGGCACTTACGCTAAGTAATTCAATTTCTGGACAGTTTGACCCCTCTGAGTCGTCAGGTTTTTTCGTTTATGCTCTTAGAAGAGATGCAGATGATATGCTCTACTTCTCAAAGGTTAGTGCTGCTTCAACAGAATTAGGAGAATTCTATCGTAACGATGGAACTGCTATACCAGAATTCGGTGATGGTTTAGATTATGGTTGTTATGACGTTGGTGTTGGTAAAACGTCAATTATCCGTAATGATATTGCGACTGAGAAGAAAACTCTAGATGATCCGAATGATAAATACCAACAGATTCGCTTTGATCGAAGAAACTTATATTATTACATAGACGATGATGGCTTTTTCGTTATAAGATTTAACGGCCCCGACTATGCTTATAACAGCATTGGGCCTAAGTAAAAAAATCCCCCTCAGATAATTACACGGAGAAAAAATGGCTGAGTTTAGACTTGGAAGAGTAAAATTCAACTGGACAGGTGATTGGACAGTATCCAAAAGCTACTTAATTGACGATATCGTTAAGTTTGGTGGTAATACTTATGTGGCGATCACAAACCACACATCAACCGCAAGTACCAGTAATTTCTATTCTAACGACCTTGGAAACTGGAATCTTCATATCGAAGGTTTAGAACAAAAAGGACTATGGAGTGCTGGAGTTTACTATCGTATTAACGACTTAGTAAAATTCGGTAACGTTGTTTACAGAGTAACTACTGCACATACTTCAGAAGGAACTTTTATTGATAAGACGAAAGTTACTGAGTATGTAAAGGGATTTAATAACGAAGGTGAATGGGATAACAGCACTGATTATCAATCTGGTGACGTTGTTAACTATAATGGTTCATCTTATGTTGCATTAACAACATCACTTGCTGGATTCCAACCTCCAGAGTATTTGGGTGTTTCTACAGACCCTGCTGCAAAATGGAGTATCTTATCTGATGGTCTTGCTGGTGCGGCAACAACATATATTGAGGGTACATTTACCAGAGGCGATCTTACACAGTATGGTGGTAATATTTACCGTCATAAGATCGGTGTTACAACTAACGTTTCTCCACTTCAAGTTGGTTTCGGATCTATTGGTGATGCTGCATATAACGGTGGTGCTGTATGGGATCTGTTAGTTAAGGGATTTAATTTTGTAGGTAATTTCTCCACTACCTTCAACTACCATCCTGGCCACATTGCAAGATACGGTTCAGATTCATATGTTTCAATCGGTAACTCTCACAAGAACGTAATTCCTACAGCTGGAATTGGAACTTTCTGGGAAGTACTTGCATCTGGTGACTCATCTGCTGCTCTTAATACTAAGGGTGACTTACTTACATACAACTCAGGAAACCAAAGAATCGGTATTGGTTCTACAGGTTATGCTCTTGCAGTTCAGGCAAATGGACTACCTGGCTATGAGATTGTAGGTAATCAGACAAGAATTTACTACGTTGACTCCGAAGACGGAATCGACACAAACAACGGTCTTGCACCTAACCTAGCGTTCAAGACTATCAAACAGGCTTGCGTTGCTGCTCGTCCTACAACTGCAATTACCAATATGGTATACACCGCACCTACTGGTGTGGCAACAGTTACTGCGCCTGGTCATGGTCTACTAAACACTGGTACGTTTGTTCAGTTAAAAGATATTCAATTTGAGTGTCTATCTGGAGGTAACGTATTCAACGTTCTTGGTATGACATTTAATGGTGCAAGTGGTATTGCAACAATTACTGCTATTGGTCTTGGTGCCGCTCCAGAGGTTGGCATCGGTTCAATGGTGAGACTTAGAAATCTAAGTGTACAATACACAGGTACTGCAAGATTTGCTCATACATTTAAGAGTGCATTAGAAAACGCTATCCAATCTGGTGGTAACTACGATCACACATTCAACAGTTGTGCAACAGGTGGTGTTCAAGTTGTTGGTGGATCTGCTATCACTCCAACAGGTGCAACATACGACGCTTCTAGTGGTAACTTCGTAATGACCCTTGCTGGTCATAGTTTATCAACTTCTGATAAAGTTACGATCACTAATGATGCGTTTACGTTCACTTGTACAATGAACAACAACGGATCTCAGAAAACATATCCTCGTGCTGGAAAAGACCCTGCATCAGGAGTTCAGTTGAGTATCGTTGGTACTACAAGTAATACATTTACTGTAAACGTTGGTACATCTCCAATCGTAAATCATCAACCAACAGCAGTTTCTTATAACGAGAACACTGGTGACATGGTTTGTACAATTGGGCCACACTCATTAACAGTTGGTACATCTGTAAGATTAGAAACAGAAGGTATGACATTCCGTTGTTCAATGGACGGTTATACTACTGATCACCCATATCCTAGACAGGTTGCTGGAGACGGATCACCTGACCCTGCGTATAACACTGCTCTAAACATTACTGCTGTTACAACCAACACAATTACAATCAACGTTGGTACTGCATCTGATAACCAATCAATTATTGGTAAGTTCCCTGCTGTACATACTCAAGGTACTTATGAGTTCCCAATTCAGGCAGTTCCCGATAGTAACTCTATTGCACTTAACGTTGGTGTTTCAACAATTGCATATGCTTATCAATCTGGTGGTACTGCGTTCGTTGGTCTAACAACAACCAAATATCCTGATAAGGTATCTAAGTCTTACTATGAAGTTACAGAAGTAGTTGACATCAACACATTCAAGTGTAATGTCGGTATTTCAACTATCAACCACACATATGTTGAAGGTGGTACAGTAACAGACTTAACCCCTGCGATCTTGAAACTATCTGCTTCACAATTCTATGAACAGTTACCTATCGCAGTTCCTCCATTCACATCTATTATCGGTAACGCATTGAGGGCATCTCAAGTTCTACCGAAGGATGGAACATCTGATGATAATACTACACCAAACCGTAGATCACATATGTTCAAGATGTCTGATGCGACAACAATTCAGGCGATTTCCATGAAAGGAATGGAAGGATTTACATATGATTCTAACGCTCCTCTAGTTCTAGATAACTCTAACTTAAGAACTGGTGTTGGAACAACTGCTGCTGGTGTATTCATCTCCTTGAACCCAGATTCACCTATTGATAACAAGTCACCATATGTTAAGGACTGTACTTGTTTCTCTGACCCTGCAACAGAGTCAGGCAGATTCGGTGGTGGTGGTGTTGGTGTATTCATCGATGGTGGAGTACACACCCAAGGTGCGAAATCAATGGTATTCGACGCCTTCACACACGTTTCATCTGACGGTGCTGGTTACATTCTTGATAAGGGTGCAATCGCTGAAATCGTTTCATGTTTCACATACTACGCTAAGTGGGGTTACTACTCAGGTGGTGGATCAAGAATTCGTGCGGTTGGTGGTAACAACTCTTACGGAGACTATGGTGTTATCTCATCTGGTTTCTCAACTGATGAAGTTCCAAGAACTGCAAAACTCTTCGGTGACATGGCTTCAGTCCAAGGTGTAACTAAGGCAGGAACATTAGCAATCGGTGCTACAATGTTCGGTCAGACATCTAAGGCGACTGCATGGTTCTTGAATGACCAGATCGCTGCTGATAAGATTTACTTCAAGTATCAGTCTGGATATGGTAATGCTGGAATTGGTACTACTGGATTCGTAGATGGAGAAATCATCTGGTTCGGTGCTGGTGCTGAGGCAAGTTCTGGTGTTGGATCAATCACAGTTGGAGCAGCTGCAAGTTCAGTCACAGGACAGAAAGGAACAATTATGGAAGTAGACAATATTTCATCAAGTCTACTAGTCGGTGATGCTATCGGATTCTCAACCACACTCTATGGTGCAACTGATAGATTCTTCATTATTAACACTATAACGAACGTCGCAGCTGCGGCCACCTACTATGAATGGAAGGCTGGATCGACGGCGGGTGTTGCAACGGTATTCTATAATCGTGCTACGTTATCAATCTCACCTGAGAAAGGAACTGGTACATGGGATACTAGAAACATAGATCCAGACAACGTTGCTTACGGATCTACAATTACAGTTAGAACTCTGTTCTCACAGGCAAGACTAACAGGACATGACTTCCTCGCAGTTGGTACTGGTAACAAGACAGAAACTGGATATCCAAACGTCAACTTGGCGAACGTTATCCAAGGTAATGAGACTAACGTATTCGGGCCTGGTAAGGTGTTCTTCGTATCAACCGACCAAGGTGGTAACTTCAGAGTTGGAGACTTCTTCTCCGTTGACCAGTTGACTGGTCGTGCAACATTGGATGCTTCAGCGTTCAACTTATCTGGTTTGACAGAATTGAGACTTGGTTCTCTTGGAGGTCAGGTCGGTGAGGCGATATCTGAATTCTCCTCTGACCCTGCAATGTCAGGTAACTCAAACTCCGCTTGTCCTACTGAATTCGCTGTTAAGGGATTCATCACTCGTGGTTCAATGGGTACTAAGGCAATGACACCTCCTGTAGGTACAACTGCTCAAAGACCTGGCGGCGTTGACGATGAATTCAACACTGGTTGTTTAAGATTCAACACAGACCTCGGTGCTCTTGAGTACTATGATGGAACTGCATGGATTCAGCCAGGAGTTGAGGCATACTCAACAATCAACACAAACACAAATGCTGTTGACGGAACTAATTACTTCGTCAATACAAATGGTGGCGGTGTAACATTAACACTCCCTGCATCTCCTAACTTAGGTGCAAAAATTACATGTTTCGACGTTGCTAAGACCTTCGATTCTAACGCATTGACAGTCAACCGTAACGGAAAACTAATCCAAGGAGACAGTGCAAACTTAACTGTCAATACAGAAAGTGCTGCATTTAGTTTAGTATTCTCTGGAGATTCATACGGTTGGAGAATCTTCTCCATCTAATGTTTGATGATCTACATTATGATTTTTTACTACACTTTCGGATTCGTAAATGGCCAACTATAGAGCATATCGACAAATAAGAGCAGACCAGTTACCTGATGGCGTCATTGATGCCAGTAAATTACAATCTGGTGTGGCCCCAAGATATTGCGTAAAGCATATCTACGGTCATCCATGTTACTGTACGCCTGGTTGCTGTTGCGCTTGGACAGTGCCGTCTGGAGTTGAAAGGGTAACTTTTGAACTCTGGGGTGCTGGTGGTAATGGAAGTGGTGCATGTTCATGTAACAGATGTCAACATTTCCAAGGTGCTACTGGTGGTGCGTACAATACTAAAACAATATCTACAACAGCTGGTTGCGTTTATTCAGTTTGTGCTGGTGGAGTTTATAGATGTTGTTCTAGAGAGTGTAACGGATGTAACGGATGTTCTTCATACGTTAATGGTTATAACTTAAGTAACTTCTGTGCTCATGGTGGTGCAAGAGGTTGTGCAAACGCTGACTGGACGGTTGTATGTACATCTAGAAACTGGTGTTGTGTATCGCCTGGAACTTGGGGAGGAGACTTCGCAATGGTGGGACACCAAGACGGTTTCTCAGGTCACTGGAATTGTCACTGTACTGGTGACGTTAATAACCACTGTACATCAGGTGCTCCATTCTTGGTAGCAAGTACAGAAAACCAGTTAGACCAGTGTTGGATACGTTGCGGTTGTTGGACTGCTCCTTATGCAACTGGTGGTATGAGTGCCATGACTACATATTGTGGTAGTGGACATTGTGGTCAGGGCGGTCAAGGCGGCTCTGGAATGGTAAGAATTACATACCTATAAAAGGAACTAATGGCTAATTATTCATCATACAAGATAGTACAAGGAGATCAATTTGTTGGTGCTGCAGTGACAGCTACCAAGTTTAGTGGTTCTCCAAACTCATCCTACGGTGTTAAGTGGTTCTTCGGAACTATGTGTAGATGTTCACCTGGCTGTTGTTGCCTTTGGTCTGTACCAAGTGACGTACAGAACATGTGGATTCAGGCTTGGGGTTCTGGAGGAAATGGTACTGGTGCATGTTCATGTAGCAGATGTCATCACTGGGAAGCTGCTCAAGGTGGATACTACAACTCTAAGATGATAGAAACAAATGGTAATTGTCAATATACCGTTTGCGCTGGTGGAGTTTATCCATGTCTCTCTAGAGAGTGTTATGGATGTATGGGCTGTACTTCATATGTAAATGGATATAACTTATCAAACTTCTGTGCTATTGGTGGACAGAGAGGAAATGCTAACACAAACTGGACTGAAGCTTGTGCGTCTGATAACGCATGTTGTAGACAGCCTGGAAACAACGGAGGAGACTTTGGATTTGGAAACCATACTGGTGCATGGTCGAACTCCAGACATGATACCTACAGAGGTTGGTGTCACTGTTATCATTATGGTCATTCTCCTACTTCTGCACCTTTGATTGGTACTACTGCAATGCAGTCAATCCGAGAATGTTGGATTCGTTGTGGTTGCTGGATTGTTCCTTACGGTCACGGAGGAACGAACGCAATGACTACATACTGTGGAAACGGTCACTGTGGACAAGGCGGTACTGGTGGCGGTGGTCTTGTTAAAATTACATACTTCTAAGGGAAAGTAAATGGCTTCTTATTCAAGTTATAAACAAATTTCGAGCGATCAGGTAGCTGCTGGAAGTATACCATCTAGTGCTATTGCATCTGGAACTTTCTCGAACTGGTGCGTAAAATGGGTTCATGGTGCTCCAAACAGTGTTTGTAGTACTGGTTGTTGTTGTGCTTGGACTGTTCCAACTAACGTAACAAGAGTTACATGGGAGATATGGGGTTCTGGAGGTAACGGACACGGAGAGTGTAACTGTAACCGTTGTGGAAACTGGCACGCTGCTGGAGGGGGATATTATAATACAAAGACTCATAGCACAAGTCAAGGTTGTGTATATACAGTTTGCGCTGGTGGTACATATAGATGTTGTTCAAGAGAATGTGTAGGATGTCAAGGATGTGCATCTTATGTAAATGGATATAACCTTTCTAACTTCTGTGCCATAGGTGGTGCAAGAGGTTGTTACACTAATGATTGGTCTGCAAACTGTCATTCAGAATTCCAAAACTGTTGTTTCCAGCCTGGCGCAATGGGTGGAGACTTTGGAATGGGCAACCACGCTGGTACATCATACAGACCTGGCGGTTTCAACTGTCACTGTTTCTTCAACAATGACGCTACTCCAACTGGAGCTCCATTCATCGGAACTCTAGGTGTTAGTTACGGTGTTAGACAGTGTTGGATACGTTGTGGTTGTTGGACTGTTCCATACGCACATGGCGGACAAGGTGCTACTACTTCTTACTGTGGTAATGGTCACTGTGGACAGGGTGGACAAGGTGGATCAGGACTTGTTAAGATAACTTTTGTCTAAACCAAATAAGAAAATTTTTCCAGAGAGGGTCATAGACCCTCTTTTTTTATAAATAGTGCCGAAGGAGTAAACCCGAATAAATCCAAATGGCAACAAAAATTATTTCACAAGGATGGCAACTAGCATTGCCTAACAGCTTTCTGGTAGACCATTCATTCAGTGATGGTAAGCAGAGAGATCAGACATACGATGGCCCTGACAAGATCTATCTACAGATAGGTGCAGATGGTAAAGAAAAGTATGGCCCACTCACAGAAGACGACATTGCAGATGGTCGTCCAAAACCAGCTGACGTAGTTCAGTGGTACGAAGTAGACTGTGCTAGATCAAATCTACATACACTTATCTGTCAACTTAGAGGCCCAGTTATAGATGAGAAAGAGGAAAGTAGAGATGTTCCTCTAGATCAGATAGTTAACCATCCAGGCTCACCAGACTTGACTGCCGATGGATATGAAAGATTTACATATTGTTCAACACTATTCCCAGATGACATCTATGATTTTGAGAGTATCACAGTTGCAAATCCAGGCTCTGCTGGCCCCGATGACATTTCTATAACTGCATTTACAGCTAAAGAAAAGTTGAATGGTGCAGATGAGGACAAAACATGGGATATGGTTAGAGAACATAGAAACAATGAATTAGAGCGTAGTGATTCCCAGATTGCAGAAGATATGCCTGATGACATGAAAACCAAACTCAAAACTTGGCGTCAACAGTTAAGAGATCTTCCAGCTAAAATGCAAGCAGCTGGTGTTGAACCAAACATTGCAGATATGATGTTCCCAATGAATCCATTGCATGTAGATCCTCCAACAGACCCTGCTGATGGTGGTGATGCTTCTAAGACAAAAGCATGGATGCCACCTGACACCTAAACTTTTATATATAAAATAATTCATCAAGATCCTCCTAATAAGGGGATCTTTTTTTATTATATGTTTGAAGTAAACCCTGTAAGAATTTCACATATACAAAGATGTTATGATCATTGGAAATACAATGATTATGGTTACATTTATAGAAAAGTTTTCATAGTGGATGATTTCTATAAAAATCCTGATGAGATAAGAGAATATGCTTTGTCTTGTGAAAGAACAACTGATCAAGAAATTTGTGGTGGTTTAATTGGATCAAGAGTTGTAGAAGATAGACAAGATATGATTGACAATCTTCGACCAGTATTTTCTGACTTATGCCAGCATGAAGAGTGGAAAAATCTAGAATATGATGATGCTGAGTTTCAAGAGAAGTGGGATAATATGAAGTTCATGGTCAATCATACGACACACGATGACATAATGAAAAAATTTACTAAAACTGTTTATGCTTATACTCATCATAAAGATAATATTGGATCTAAGTGGGCTGCGTTAGTATACTTAAACAAAGATGATGAGTGTGAAGGTGGTACACAGTTCTATAAATTTCAAGAAGATCATCCCTATGGTCACAATTACGACATAAAAAAAGATATAATGTTTACAAGTAAGATGAAATATAATAGAATGGTATTATATGAGTCTAGACAAACTCACGGTGCTGACTTAGATAGGACAATGTATAAACAATATCCTCGTCTGGCACAGGTATTTTTTATGTGACTATATAGTACAGGAATTATGAAAACTATGAGATCGAAAGCGTTTTTTGTTAATGGTGGGGCTGGTAGAGTTATAAGTTCAATCCCTGCATTTGAGAAATATGCAGAGAACCATGATGATTTCATCATTGTGTGTGAAGGTGGCACAGATTTCTTCAAAGGACACCCAACACTTGATGGTAAAGTATACGATCATTGGCATAAAAATCTTTTTCAAGAACATATAAAACACAGAGATTGTGAGAGTCCAGAACCATATAGAATATGGCATTATTACAATCAAAAATGTAATCTATCACAGGCATATGATATAGCAATTAATGGTTTAGATGAACCTAGAGAATTGCCTGCACCTAGAATAGAACTCAATAAGATGGAGGTTATTTCTGGATATAATATTGTAGAAGAAGTAAAATCAGTAACAAAGAAAGATAAAGTTATAGTAGTTCAACCATTTGGTAGGTCTATAGAACAGATGGGAGAATTTATGGCAGATCCAACTTCAAGAAGTATGTCTCTTGTATCAGTTTGTGATATCATAAATCAACTCAAAAAAGATTATGCAGTAATTATAATGAGTGAATATCATTTTGCACTTGAAGAAAATGAAACTAGTAATAAACATCAAGTAGCAAGGCCTCAAATTAGTGATATGAGAATATGGTCTGCTGTTATCGAAGTTGCAGATCATTTCTTAGGTTGTGATAGTATGGGACAACACATTGCAAGAGCTCTAAGTAAAACTGCTACTGTGGTTGTTGGTTCCACATATCCAGAAAATATAAGTTATCCTGGCCATAAAGATTTTGATATAATTGATGCTGGAAATGGTCGTAGAGAGTATGCACCAATAAGAATTACTCAAGATGAAAGAGTTGATCGTTTTAATGATCAGGCTATGGAGTTGAGTAAAGATCAAATTAAAGAAGTTGTAGACTCTTGTAAAAAAAGATTAGGTAAACCAAGAGCGTATACTGGCACATTTGTTCCTCCACAACAACAGGATCAATCTTGTTCTACACAATCATCAATGCCTAAACAAGCAGATGCTTTTCAATTGGCTGGTGGACAACAGTTGACTCCAACCGAATCTACAGTTCCATTCTCAGGAGCTCCTAAACCTAGTTTTACATTAAATCAACCAAAACCAAAACAAAAATCTAAAGGTTTCAAACAAGAGATTAAGAATCTTTTAAAATCGGATAATCAAAGTTTAAAAATAGAACAAAAATAATGACTCAATGGATTGCTGCAATTGCTAGAGGTCATAACTCTGGTGTTTGCTTACTTAAAGATGGTGAACTTGTTCTCTCTATAGAAGAAGAAAGATTTTCCAGAAAAAAATATGACGGAGGCCCTTTAGCCTCTATGATTAAGATATTGGATTATACTGATACCTTAGATTATCTTGTAATTGCACATACACAACCATTAGATCAGGCTGGAACTATAGATTTCACTGGTGAAAATATGTACACAGGTCTAGCAAGAAAGTTAGGTTTGATTGATAGAAAGGCAGATCTCTATAAACACCCACAGGTGATTGATATGAGTCACATGCATCATAAACTTCACTCATCTTGTGCCTTTTTTAGATCAGGATTTAAGAGTGCAGTTTCTGTTATTGTAGATGGTGCTGGAACATTTATACCAATGCACATAGAGGGAGAAGATGTTATAACATGGGAATTGGAGACTATAATAGATTGTGATTATCCAGATAAATTTACCACCTTGTATAAACATCAAGGCGGTAGAGGGCCATGGCCTTCTGTTAGAATACCAAACTTTAGTTCTGAGTATTATGAAGAAAAGGATGGAACTCATGAATTAATTTTAGATGAGTCTGCTGGTATCGTAAAAGCATACGAGGCCGTCACTCAGTATTGTGGATGGGCTCCTATTGAGGCTGGTAAGACTATGGGACTTTTCCCATATGGTAGTCAAAATTTAAACATACCAGAAATCTATACTAATTATGATGGTATGAGTGATTGGACAACTGCCAATAGAGATTTAATTGTTCCTACTTATCCTAATGGTGCAGTTGTTAACCAAGGTAGATTCAAGGAACTTAAAAATCCTTCAGATATGACACCCGAAACTGACTTGACTAAATTGCAAAGTCGTAGAGATTTAGCATATGCCATTCAGACTGAATCAGAACAAATGGTTTTAGATTTGATTCGTAAGGCAGTCAAGATGAGTGGTAAAAAGAACGTAGTTTTATCAGGCGGATATGGATTAAATTGTGTTGCAAACTATTGGTATCTTGAACAGTTGAAAGATGAGGGCATCAATCTATTTGTAGAACCTGTAAGTAATGATGCTGGAACGGCTATTGGTGCAGCTTACCTACAGTACCAAAGAGTCAGTAAGAATACAAAGATACATCCACAGATTAAGGATCTATATTATGGGCCTAAGTATGAATATGATAAAGAATATATTACAGACCTTGCAAATTATTATAATGCAACTAGGATATTTGAAGCGGATCATGAGGACGCAGTAGATCTTATTATGAATAAGAACATTGTTGCAATGTTCCAAGGTAAGTCAGAAGCAGGCCCTCGTGCATTGGGTAACAGATCTATCATGTATGATCCAAGAGATCCAAAAGGAAAAGATCATGTAAATACTATCAAACGTCGTGAATATTTTAGACCTTTTGCTGGATCAATATTGAAAGAACATGTACATGAATGGTTCGATCTTCGTGGTATGGATGATACACCATTTATGATGTATGCTGTTAGATGTCAAGAAGGAATCAAAGAAAAGATTCCAGCAATCATTCACGTTGATGATACATGTAGAATACAAACTGTTGAAGAAGATGTCAATCCACATTATTACAATCTGATCAAAAAGTTTTACGAGAAAACAGAATGTCCAATAATATTCAATACATCATTTAATTTGGGAGGAGAACCTCTTGTAGAGACTCTAGATGACGCCCTAAGAACTCTTGCAAATAGTTTGATAGAATATCTCTATCTGCCAGAGTATGGTCTTATAATCGAGGTGAAGAACTAGTGACGGTGGAGTACACCTATCCTCATCATGGAGAAGATAAAGAATCACTTTTTAGTATTGTCGCAGATGCTATTGGAGATGAATTGCCACAATATATTTTGGATGAATCTCCTGGCTGTCATGTAACGAATTGGAATATAATCGCAGAACATCTTGAAGTACAAAAGTTTATAAAATGGTTGGAAGAAACAACAAATGCAGAATTATATAATATTTGGGGTCTTCTATATGGAGATCAGGGGAGTGTAAAGTGGCATAGTCATAAGAGTGAATTCCCTGCATACTCATTTGTTTATTATATTAATGTTCCTGAAAACAGTGGCCCATTAATGTTTCCAGAGACAAAGGAAATTATACTCCCAACAGAAGGTAATTGTGTAGTATTTGATCCTAATTTATTACATGGAGTTCCTCCAAGTAATCATTCTGGTAGATGTGCCTTATCAGGTAATTTAAAGATATGAAAAAGGTAAATAAAATAGTCATAGTTGGTGGTGGTAGTGCTGGGTGGATAGCTGCATCTTGGTTTAGTAGAAGATGGGGTAAGATGATAGATGTCACTATTATTGACAAGTACAAACCAGAGAGAGTAGGTGTAGGAGAAGCGACTCTTCTTAGTTTCCCAAGCGTGATGCAAAAGATGGGATTTAAAGTAGAAGACTGGATGAACAGAATTGATGCAACATTCAAAGCTGGTATACTATTTCCAGGCTGGGGGAGGGAAGATAAAGTTATTTGGCATCCATTTGGATTCACTAGTATAGGAGAAAATAAAGTTCCTTTATATGATATATGGACTAACTATCAGGACAAATATGATATCAAAGATATATCTCCACTATATCAATCTGCAATTAATAATTCGATAGAGATAGATTACATTGCTGACACATATGCCTATCAGATAGATTGTGGAAAATTAGTTACATTCTTGCATGATAATTGTATTAAGTGGTGTAATTATATTCAATCAGATCTTAAGACAGTAGTAAAAGTAGAAGACGAAGTTGAGAAGATAATTTTAGAAGATGGATCTGAGATAACGGCAGATATATTCATAGATTGTACTGGTTGGAATCAACTACTAATTGGTAAAGATAATAATATAGATTTGAGTGATAGGTTATTCATAGATGCCGCACTCGCTGGTAGAGTCAAGTATGAAAATCCAGATAAAGAGATGCATCCTTATACTGATTGTCAGGCCATGGAACATGGTTGGAGATGGAGAATACCTACAAGATCTAGAATAGGAACAGGATATTGTTTTAATAAAAATATAACAAGTCCAGATGAGGTAGCAAAACAATTTTCAGAACACTGGAATGGCAGAATTAAACCAGAGGATATGAAATTGTTGGATTGGAAACCACAGGTGCTTGATAAGTTTTGGAAAGGTAACGTAGTTTCCATAGGGTTGAGTGCTGGATTCATAGAACCATTAGAAAGCACTGGTCTTGCTATGATGATAAGGGGTTGCGAGTACTTAGAAGAGTCATTATATGGATGCGTTTATAACCCAATATTTGAACCTGATATGTATAATATTAGAATGAAAGCCTCATTTGAAACTGCTATTGATTATGTCAATATGCATTATTCTTACTGTGAACGTAAGGGTAAATTCTGGGACTATGTAAGATTATGTCATGAAAAATCGGGTATGCAAATATTCATGGAAAATCAAATACAAGATCCAAATCATGATACATTACAGACCGATAAAATTAGTTCTTTCTTTGGAGGCACTAACTGGCATGTATGGTTGTTACAGTTGATGCCTGAAATTAATAAGAAGACATATTGGTATCCTGACACAGTAACTCTGATAGGCAAATTTGAGAACTATATTAAAACGCTAGATAGTAACGTACAGGAGGCAACCCCACAAAAAATATTATTGAAAGAGTGGTATGGATAAAATAGTATGGTGTAACGGAACATTTGATATCCTACATCCAGGCCATATTGAATTGTTTAAAGTTGGAAAGTCTTTAGGAGATAAACTTATAGTTGCTACAGATACTGATGAAAAGATACGTCAAGATAAAGGTTCGTCTAAGCCCGTCAACAATCTATGTGACAGAATTTCTATGTTACAAGCGATAAAGTATATTGATGAAGTATTATATTTTGGTAACAGAAAAGAATTAGAGGGGTTGATAGAATTGTATTCACCTGATATACTATTGTTAGGTGATGATTGGAGAGGGGGAGATGTGGTTGGTAGACAATACGCAAAAGAGGTAAAATTCCTACCCCGCCTAAATTATTCAACAACTAAGATTATTGAAAAGATCCGTGATTAGTATATTAGTAGTAGGAGATAAATGTACAGACAAATATGTTTATGGTGAATGTAAACGTCTGAGTCCAGAACAACCTGTTCCTGTTCTAGATCAAACTAGAATAGAAGAAAAACCAGGCATGGCTGCAAACACTGAGTTAAATCTCAAATCATTTGGAGTTAATACTCTTTTATTATCACAAAGAGAAGAAATAATTAAAACTAGATTTGTAGATACTAATAGTGGATATCAGTTTATGCGTTTGGATGAAACTCCAGAGGTGGGTAGAATTGCAAATGCCGAATTGAAGATGGCATTGATGCACATGAATCCAGATGCAATTGTTATTTCAGATTATGATAAAGGATACCTTAGTGATGATGATCTATGGCATCTATGTCATAATTTTAACAGACCAATGTTTGTAGATACCAAGAAACGTCGCCTTTTTAATAAAGATAATGTATACTGGAAAATAAACAAGAAAGAGTACGATGACCTTGTACAAGACCATTTACCTAATGATGATCATCTTATCGTTACTTTGGGGTCTTCTGGTGCATATTGGAACGGTGTAACTTATCAGGCACAAAAAGTAAAAGTGTTTGATGTATGTGGTGCTGGTGATACCTTTATGGCTTCTCTCGTTTATAAATTTTTAAAAACAAAGGATATGGCTTCATCTATTGAATTTGCAAACAAGGCAGCTTCGATATCTGTTACACACCCTGGCGCTTATCATTTAACTCAACAAGATATAAAACTAATAGGAGAATAAAATGGAAAAAATTAGCACGAAAGATTTAATGCATCATAGATTACAAGCATGGTTAAGAGAACATACATGTGAAGACATCGCCTACATTGGTATAAAAAAAGATCATACTGGTGAAGAAAAACATTTTTATAAAATTGGAGAACATGAGGTTCCACATGATGCAATTGAGTCTCTTGAAATGGAAGAGGTAGAAGAAGAATGAGATATTGTGTAGATATTGATGGCACAATTTGTAGTCCAACTGTGGGTAGAGATTACCACAAGGCAATGCCATGGTGGGATCGAATTTCTACAATAAATAAGTTGTATGATGAAGGTCATAATATCACTTACTTTACCGCTAGAGGTATGGGTCGATTTGGTGATGATCCAGATGCAAGTGCAAAGGCATCTATTCTATTATTTGATCTTACAGAAAAACAACTTAAAGATTGGGGATGCAAATATCATTCATTGATATTAGGTAAACCGCATGCTGATTTCTTTATTGATGACAAAGGTGTAAATTCTGATGACTTCTTTAGGGCCAAGTAGAAGACCTCGTAATGCTCGTGCGGCAGAACCTATCAAGTATGTGCCAAAGGGATGGGGATATGAAAAATGGATCGCAAATTGCGAAAAGTATTGTGGTAAACTTTTGTTTATTGCAAAAGATAAACAGTGTTCATGGCATTATCATAAATTAAAAGACGAAGTATTTTTTATCCAGAGTGGTAAGATAAAATTATATCATGGGTGGGATATGGATATTGAAAAAGCAGATATAATAATACTGAATAGAGGAGATAAATTTCATGTACCTATAGGTCTGAAACATCGTATGTTTGCGATAGAGGATACTGAACTATTTGAGTTTAGTACAGAACATTCCGATTCAGATTCACATAGGATCATGCCTGGAGACCTAATATGAACACGGATGATCTAATTAAGGTTTATAACGTATTATCGAAAGAAGAGTGTGAGGATATTATTGATTGGTTTTGGGAAGAAGAAGATAGGCATGTAGACGGTGCTGTATATGGAAGACCAAATGATGTCAGACAAAATCATGTAGTAAAAGATTTTAAAGATACGAGACAGATATATCCAAAACCAGATGACAGAGTATCAGATTTGTTATCTAGAGCATATTTTGAAGTGTATGATAGATATGCTGAAGAGTGTCCAGTTCCACCAGAAGATTATCCTTTAGTTTTTAGAGACTATTGTGTTCGTGTATATCATAAAGGTAAAGGATTTTTCTCTAAACATCAGGATCAAGGGCCTGGAGTAAATGTCCACAGAGTATTTGGTATTGTGGGTTATCTTAATGATGTAGAGTTAGGTGGTGAAACTTACTTTCATCTTCAAGACAGAAAGATACCAGCTAGGAGAGGAGATGTTTGTATATTTCCTTGTAATTATCTTTGGCCTCATGAAGGAACTATTCCAATATCAGAACCAAAGTATGCTATAACTTCTTTTATTTCGTTTGCAAATAATGCTTAACTTCTGTATATTCGTGTGAATACCATGAGGTATCTGCACATGTATATTCTTGATACTTACCTTCTAGATGTTTGGGGAAGGGGATTACTTCAATCTCCGCCCCTTCTTTTTTAGCAATCAATTCTGCAATCTCAAGAAATGAGATAGGATTGCCAGTCCCAACATCATAGATGCCGCTCCCTGCCGTATTATCTAGGACAACATCTACTACATCTCCCACCCACACAAAATCTCTAAAAGAATATTCAGAATCTTCAAAGATTTTAATTATCTTATTTTGTTTTGCTTGTAAAGTGAACTTACTTACTGGACTTGCTTGATCTCCTTTATGTTCTTCGCCTTCTCCATACACATTAAAGTATCTAAATCCCTGCACTTGTTCAAACCTATCCATGTTATCTAAGACCCAGTAATCTACAGTTGCTTTTGATAGTGCATAGAAGTTTAATGGGTTGATAGTCTTTTTTAAATATCCATATTCACTATGAATCTTACCATACACAGATGCAGATGAAGCATATTTGACTGGGATAGAATATTCTATTGCTTTTTCAAACAGTGCAATAGAAAACTCTACGTTATACTTGTGAATCTTATTTACATCCGTTTCTGTTGTACTTGATATGGCTCCCTGATGTATAATCATCTCCACTTCATCCCATTTGTCATATTGATTTAAAAAATCAAATGCACCACTTTGTTCAATTCTGTAAAGGTTTTCTGGATCAAGTCTTTTTTTAAATGCTTGACCTATAAAACCTTGATAACCTGTAAGAATAATCATATAACTGGTAGAAAAAATACTTGAACTAATCTATAGTCATCACCTTCAAAGAAGCCTGGTTTATCATAAGGAGTATGCATAACTGTTGCTGGATACATTATCATTCTATTGAATTTCATTTCTGCTAGGTGCATTAGTTCCCATGGCCCTATACTGTCACAAACATAATCTTTATCCCATAGACCATCTTGTTTAGGATTAACTTGATGTCCTTTATATGTATAAAATCCAGTGCCACCTTTACATTCATCACCTTTGTTGAGGTATATTAAACCAGCCCATCCTCTAGAAGTTACATCTGGTAGATCTATATGAGGTAAGTCAGGTCTATCTTTTGATTGAGTTACGTTGACACTAAATGGGGTAGAGAACATAGATGCTTCAAACTTCTCTTCTTCCTCTTTTTTTAAACCAAAGACATTTTGAGCAATTTCTACCCAAATAGGATAGATGTGTTGAAAGTCAAAGAACGATGCTACTCTTGATCCTGTAACACCACCTAATATTCTTGGATCTGATGTGGGTGGTAATTTGAGTGCCAAATTTCTCACCATGTTTGGGTTCTTGTAGAAATTGTCGATATAAACTATCGGTATTTCTTCCCAACCCATGAGTTCAACTCTCGCATCGACAGGGGTATTGATAGCAAAGGTTTTTGCTTCATCAATAAAATACTTTTTCATATAACTAAATACTTCGGAGACTTATGTGTAAAGGTAATGGCAAAACCTAGTAGTAAAGATGATTTAAAAGAATATGCTCTTAGGAAACTTGGAAAGCCAGTTCTAGAAATCAATGTTGACGATGATCAAATTGATGATCTAATAGATGACGCCATTCAATTGTTCCATGAAAGACATGGTGAAGGAATTGATAGAGTATTCTTAAAGCATCAATTCACCGAAGCAGAAAAAGAAGCTATGAAAGGTACTCAGGCCACAACCACTGGTACTAGTTCAGTCGGTGGTCTTTCATCAGTAGACTATACAGAAACTGCAAAGTATTTACCTTTACCAGATACTATCATCGGGATTAATAAGATATTTAAAATGGATTCATCAACCATATCGGCTGGTATGTTCAATCTTAAATATCAGATCTTCCTTAATGATTTATACTACTACGGGGCAATTGATTTACTCAATTATGGTATGACAAAATCATATTTGGAAACCCTTGACTACATGTTAAATCCTGATGTTCAGATAAGATTTAATAAGAAAAATAGTAGACTATACATGGATCTTAATGTGGATGAACTTGGCACTGATGATTTTATAATCATAGATTGTTTCAGAATCCTCGATCCTCAGAGCGAGACTGCGGTATATAATGATTACTGGCTTAAACAGTATACCACATCTTTAATAAAAAAACAATGGGGTCAGAATCTCATTAAATTTACAGGAGTTAAACTGCCTGGCGGACTAGAACTAAATGGTAGACAACTATATGATGATGCAACAGCGGAATTAGAACTTCTCATGGAGAAACTAATGTCTGAATATGCAATGCCACCACTAGACTTTGTTGGATAATGCCTTTATCACCCTTCTTTCTAAATGGATCTCCAAGTGAACAAAGACTAGTTCAAGACTTGGTGAACGAACACTTACAGTTGTTCGGTCAAGATATCCTATATTTACCCAGAAAAATTGTCAATCAAAATACAGTTATCAGAGAAATAACTGCTTCTAAGTTTGACGATAGTTTTAGATTGGAGGCATATCTAGTTAACGTTGATGGTTTTGGATCACCTTCAGATGTACTAACTAAGTTTGGTGTTAGGGATCAAGACGAGTTGACTCTAGTTGTATCTAAAGAAAGATATGATGATTTCATTACACCATTCATAAATTTATTTCCAGAAGGTGAAAGAGTAAATGCCAAGTCTCCACATGAAGGTGATTTGATTTACTTACCTTTAGATAATGCTCTGTTTGAAATAAAATATATTGAGAGAAAAGTACCTTTCTATCAAGTAAATGACCTATTCATGTATGAATTCAGATGTGAGATCTTTGAGCCTGAAGATGAGGTCATTGATTTACCTGATGGATTAACAGATAAAGAAGGAGTGGATGTTGATGAGGACTTTGGATCTACCACTGGTCAGACTATAACCTTACTACTAGAACAAGATACATCTGAAAATGCAATGGCATATGTATCTCTTGCATCCACAGTCGCTGGTGTTAAATCTGTACAACGTGTTCCAATGTTTGATGGTGGTAACTATAGAGGAACACCAACAGTAACAATACACAAACCAAAACAAGGTAATCAGGCTTCTGGAACTGTAACTATTAGTGAAGGTGGTATTGATTCTGTTACTCTAACGAGTGGTGGATCTAATTACTTAAGTGTGCCTTCTATAAGTTTCACACCACCTAATCTCACTACATCATCTCAGATTAAGTTTGGTAGTAACTCACTACACCACACCACGATATCAGAGGTTATTGGTGCTAACTTCCACTTTACAACCAATGTAGATTCTAGAGATAGTGGTAATGGTAGACTATCACTAAGTTTTTGGTTATATCCTACCAAGTTTGATCCAGCAGCTAATGGTGGAACAGTCATGTGGACTGATAGATTTAAGATATATTACAGAGAAACAGGTAATATAGTGTTTGCTTCTGGTTCTGGATCTATTGAAAATACCACACAACTTACTTTAAATGCATGGAATTTTATTAGAGTAGAACAATATAATACTGATGCAACTATATCTGTAAATGGAACTATAAGTAACAGTCTTAACACAGCAAACCCAATTATGTTCTTTGCTGGTGATAACCTGAAGCTGGGTGCTGATGCTTCAGGACAAGGTTTTATTCCATCTCAAACTGCATCATTTGAAGGATTCTTAGATCATCTAACTGTCAACTTAACTGGTGATAATTCCACAAGAACTGCCAGTGCAGAACAAGTTCCTACATCAGAAACTCAACAAGAGACTGATATTGTTACAAATACTAATGCGACATTCATTCGTAAGATGGATTCTGAATTCCCTCAAGTGGTTGCAACTATTGATGCAACTGGAACTGTAACAGGATTGACTGTCAACTATGAAGGATGGGGATATACCTCAGTTCCTATCATGACTATCGAATCACCATCTACAGGAACTCAGGCAACTGCTGTTGCAATTATGACAAGTAGATCAGGTGTTCCAAATCAATCTGTTGATAGAGTGTTGTTAATTAATCCAGGCACAGGATACACCACACCACCACAAGTTGTATTCACTGGTGGTTCTCCTGTATCTACTGCGATTGCAACTGCTGTAATATCTGAAGCAGTCTTAGGGCCTATCGGAATCACAACTGGTGGATTTGGTTATACCTTTACACCTACAGTTGGAATTACTTCTGTATACATACAACAGTCGAACGAGACTGAACCTCTACTAATGAACGCACAGGCAGAGGCAGTAGTAAGTTCAGCTGGCACTGTTACACAAATCAGATATAGTAATGCTGGTGCTGGTTACACAGTTACGCCTGCAACTGTTTCTATATCTTCTGTTACATCCAATTCCTTCGGAGAGTTTGAAAGAGATGAAGTAGTTAGGGGTGTATCTAGTGGTACTAGTGCGTACGTTGCTACTTGGAATACAGCAGACAATATCCTCAAAGTTTCAATACCTAGTGGTGATTTCTCTGTAGGAGAGGTAATTGTTGGTGCAGCTGCAAGTTACAGAATCTTATCTGTAGACTCTGAATTTGATATCGAGTTTGCTGGTAATGATGAAATAGAAACAGAAGCAGACACTATTCTAGACTTCTCTGAACGAAATCCATTCGGTGAGTTCTAAATACTATTATAAGGTGGTAATATTATGTTAACAAATCATTTCTATCATGAGATTATTCGTAAGACAATCGTGTCTTTCGGAACCCTCTTTAATAATCTTGAAGTGCAACACAAAGACTCTTCTGGTAAGACAGTCAGTGTTGTAAAAGTTCCTATATCTTACGGGCCACAACAGAAATTTTTAGCAAGAATATCTCAAAGTAGAGATTATCAAGATGGTGTTGCAACCACATTAAGTTTACCTAGAATGTCTTTTGAAGTCATAGGTATGACTTATGATTCATCAAGAAAAGTTTCTACAATGCAGACATTCAAGTCTGTAAACAAAAATACTAACAAGATGGTCAAGGCATTCATGCCTGTTCCTTATAACATCAATATGCAACTTAGTATTTTAGCTAAATTGAACGAAGATGCTATACAAATATTAGAACAGATACTACCATACTTCCAACCAGCTTTTAATCTTACTATTGATCTGGTGGATATAATTGGAGAGAAGAGAGATATGCCTATAACATTGGAAGGAATCCAGATGGATGATACTTATGAGGATGATTTTTTACAAAGAAGAGCGTTAACATATACATTGAACTTTACTTGTAAGACATACTTATTTGGCCCAATCAACAATAGTAGTGAAGGTCTTATTAAGAAAGTACAGACAGACTACTACTCAGATACAACAAATACCAAAACAGCACCTAGACAACAAAGATATAGTGTTGTACCAACAGCTATTAAAGATTATACTAGTGATTCTACTGCAGCAACTAACGAAACTATTGATACTGTGAGGACAGAGTTTGATGTAAACAGTGCAGTATCATTGAGAAAAGGTGATTATATACAGATAGATCAAGAAAAAATGTTTATTAGATCTATCACTGGTAACAGACTCAAAGTTAAGAGAGGCGTATATACTAGTGTAATTAAACCACATGACATTAATGTACCAATCCATGTAATCAATGTACAGGATGATGTACAAGTTATTGAAGGTGATGACTTTGGATTTGGTGAAACTCGTACTGATTACCGTGATGGACAAATCTACAGTAGTAGTCAAGGGAGGGATTCTGACCTATGATTGAAGACGAAACATTTGATGAAATAGATGAAGCTCTGGAAATTACTGACAGAGGTGCTGAGATAATGAAAAAAGAATCATCACCTAAACCTATCAAAAAAATAAAATCAGGGAAAGAAGATCTAACAAAAGACTATGAATATAGTAGAGCACAATTATATTCTTTAGTTGAGAAAGGTCAGGAGGCAGTGGATGGTGCATTAGATGTTGCACAACAGTCTGATTCTGCGAGGGCATATGAAGTTGCTGGTCAACTTATCAAGCATGTCGCAGATACAGCAGATAAATTAGTGGATCTCCAGAAAAAAATGAAGGAGATTGATGAGGTAAATACTAAACAGAACACCACTAATGTCACTAATAACTCCCTATTTGTAGGAAGCACATCTGAATTACAAAAAATGTTAAAAAAGACTATGAAGGAGAATGATAAATGAAAACTTTTAGAACACTAAGAGAAGAAAATTGGAGAAGACTGAATAAGTATGGTGCAACATACAGCATTTCATTTCAGTTCAGAGGTCAAACTAAAGTAATTCAAATGTTTTTTCCGCAAAGAGCAAGACCATTGAAGAAAGATGTTCAGTTTGAATTAGAAAAGATATACCCTACTGCAAAGGTATTATACTTTAGTCCATCTGAAAAAGACCCAACAAAACCATTATTAGTAATTGACCCCTGATAGATCATGGTACAGCATGAACAATACCTTGGAAATCCTAATCTAAAAAAAGCAAACGTTGCTCAGAACTTTACTAAGAAACAAGTTGCTGAGTTTTTGAAGTGTGCCAATGATCCTGTATATTTTGCACATAAGTATGTAAAAATCATCAACTTGGATGAAGGTCTAGTACCATTCAAGATGTATGACTTTCAAGAGAAGTTAGTTAATAATTTTCATAATAACAGATTTAATATTTGTAAGATGCCTCGTCAGTCAGGTAAGTCAACGACTGTGGTATCATATCTTCTACACTATGCCATCTTCAATGATAGTGTAACCATAGGCATACTTGCAAACAAAGCTCAGACTGCACGAGATCTACTTGGTAGATTACAGATTGCATATGAGAACTTACCCAAGTGGATGCAACAGGGTATCATTGCATGGAACAAGGGATCTATGGAATTGGAAAACAAATCCAAAATCATTGCGGCATCAACCTCCGCATCTGCTGTTCGGGGTATGTCATTCAACATCATATTCTTAGATGAATTTGCGTTCGTTGCCAACCATTTAGCAGATGAGTTCTTTAGTTCTGTTTACCCAACTATTTCATCTGGTAAATCTACAAAAGTGATTATAGTTTCTACCCCTCGTGGTATGAATCACTTCTATAGATTATGGCACGATGCAGAACTTAAACGTAATGAGTATATAACTACGGACGTTCACTGGTCAGAAGTGCCAGGCAGAGATGAAGCGTGGAAAGAACAGACGATCAAAAACACATCAGAAGCACAGTTCCGTGTTGAATTTGAATGTGAGTTCTTAGGATCTGTTGATACATTGATTGCACCATCTAAGTTGAAGACTATGGTGTACGACGAACCAATTAATCGTGGAAAGAGAGGAGGAGAAATATATGAGAATCCAATAGACAAACACAATTATTCAATTACAGTTGACGTTGCAAGAGGAGTAGAAAAAGATTACTCGGCCTTTATTGTGTTTGATACAACAACATTTCCATATAGAGTTGTTGCCAAATATAGAAACAATAACATTAAACCAATGTTATTCCCTAATGTTATAGCAGAATTTGCAAGAGCATATAACAATGCTTATATCTTATGCGAAGTCAATGATATAGGAGATCAGATTGCATCCATATTATTTTACGATATGGAATATGAAAATGTTCTAATGACTGCAATGAGAGGTAGAGCTGGACAAGTATTAGGTCAAGGATTCTCTGGTAGTAAGGTGCAACTGGGAGTCAAGATGTCTAAGACTGTCAAAAAGATAGGGTCACTCAACCTTAAAACTTTGATAGAGACAGATAAACTTTTAATTAAAGATTATAACATTATCGCAGAGTTAACTACTTTCATTGAAAAGTCAAACTCATTTGAGGCGGAAGAGGGATGTAATGACGACCTTGCCATGTGCCTAGTAATATTTGCATGGTTGGTGATGCAAGATTATTTCAAAGAAATGACAGATGATGATATAAGAAAGAGGGTCTATGATGATCAAAGAGATCAGATAGAACAAGACATGGCACCATTTGGATTCATCAATGATGGTACAGAAGAAACTTCTTTCGTGGATAGTGAAGGAGATAGATGGCATGTTGATGAGTATGGTGATAGATCATATATGTGGGATTACCTGTAATGGACTTGGATGAACCAGTTCTGTTTTTACATGAAAGAAAATGCAGAACTTGTGGTAAGACATATCCACTGACAGAAGGGTTCTATCTTAGTAGAAAGAGTAGAGGCGAGGTGCCATCTTCATATTCATATGAATGTAAGACTTGTACTATTGACAGGGTAAAAAAGAAAAAAAGAAAAGGTAGACCAGATGTATATCCCGATTGGTAGAGGGTTCATGCATCGTTTCCCCAGTGAAAAAGTACTAAATTCTAAATAATAACAGGAAAAACAACTGAGATCTTCGAGGAACACAACATGACGCTAAATCTAGTATCTCCAGGCGTTAAGGTAAGAGAGGTAGACCTAACAGTAGGAAGGATAGATGGTATCAACGATCAAGTTGGAGCTATCGCTGGGCCATTTGAAAAAGGGCCTGTAAACGAACCAGTTCTAATTGAGACTGAAGCCGATCTTCTTGATACATTTGGAGCACCAAAATCTACTGATGCACAATACGAGTACTGGATGACTGCATCCGCTTTCTTGTCATATGGTGGTATTCTTAGAGTCTTAAGAACAGATAACGCAACTTTATCTAACGCTAACGTACCTGTTGGTGTTGCAATTACTAACTTATCAATCAAGTCATCTGAGGATTATTACAATAATCGTAGTACAGACACAACTTGGCATTACGCTGCAAGAAACCCTGGCTCTTGGGCAAATGGATTAACAGTTTGCACCATTGACGGAAAGGCAGATCAAAGACTTGCAATAGGTACAGATGGAATTTCTGTTGGATTTGCTGTTACTGCTGGATTCTCAACAAGTGTTGCAAACACAGATGGAACCGTCGGTATAGAAACTGGTTATCTTAAAGGAATTATTACTGGAATTAATGTTGGATCAGTAGATATAAAAGTTGTAAGTAAACATAATGTTACTACAGATGTATGGAGTGCAGTAGATTATGAAGAAGGTTCTTCAACTGCATCTTTCCAAGGTTATCAAGTTGGTATTTACAACGAGAATCTTAATGCAACTACTGATGTAAACCATCCAAATAGATTGCAATTCTTCAATACATCAGGAATACCTCAGAGTGTAGAGAGGACAAGATTCAATGCTAGTGTTGGTATTGGTTCTACTGAAATTACATTTGGTGCTGACTTTAATACACTTAAGTCTGCTCCTGGCGATACAGTTAAGTCACTTAACGGAACATACGAAGGTAAGATTGTTCAGTATGGAACTCAACAACAGTATCTAATCATGGATACTGCAGCAACTGTAGCATTTGCAAACACAGAGTTTATAGTTAAATCTCAGGTAAATGCTGGTGTTGGTAGTGGTCTTTATCTAAGAGAAGGTAACACTATTATTGATTGGTATGATCAACAAGAACTTGGTCTAACCAACTCCACAGTGTTCTGGAAATCACTTGCATCTAAACCATCAACCACAGAATACGCTTCAGAAAGAAGTTCTAGAAACGATGAGTTCCATGTCGCCATAGTTGACGATGATGGATCTGTAACTGGTACTTCTGGAAACATTCTAGAAAAGTGGACTGGACTTTCAAAAGCTTCAGACGCAAGAATCTCACCTAGCACAGGTATCTACTATAAAGACTACATCGCAAACTTCTCTAATCAGATATTTGTTGGTGCTGCTCAAACAGGTGTGGGTATGAAACACACAATGATGAGTGGATACGCAGTTGATTCTGGTGGAGTTTGGGGAACAAAAGCAAACGGAGTTACATTCAACGGCTCTGGTGCAAGCACATTCCTTCTTGCAAGTGGTAATGACTACGGTGCTCCAAGTGAGTACAAGTGTACCTTAGCTGACATCGTAAGTTCTTATCAAGTTCTAGATAACCCTGCTGAGTATTCAGTTAACTTCTTAATACAAGGGCCATCTGGTGGAAATAACATATATGAAGCACAAGCTAAGGCAAACAAATTACTTAGCATTGCAACTACAAGAAAGGATTGTATTGCATGTATCTCACCTTATAGAGAGGGAGTTGTTGGTGTAACAGACACAGACAAACAAACTGCAAACATTATACAATTCTACGATAGTTTACAGTCAACATCATATGGTGTATTTGACTCTGGTTATAAGTACACATTTGATAGATTCAATAACACATTCAGATATATTCCACTTAACGGTGACATTGCTGGATTGATGGCAAGAACATCTATCAACCAGTTCCCTTGGTTCTCACCAGCTGGTGCAACTAGAGGAACTATCAACAATGCGGTTAAACTTGCATATAACCCATCACAGGGACAAAGAGATCAACTCTATCCTAAGAGAATCAACCCTGTAATCTTCTCACCTGGCGCTGGTATTTCACTATTCGGTGACAAAACTGCACAGAAAGTACCATCAGCGTTCGATAGAATTAACGTTCGTCGTTTGTTCTTAACAATCGAATCTGTTATTGAGAGAGCATCAAGGTCTCAATTATTTGAATTTAACGATGACTTGACAAGAACTAACTTTGTCAACATTGTTGAACCTTATCTTCGTGATGTACAAGCAAAAAGAGGTATCTCAGAGTTCGTTCTTATCTGTGACGAAACTAATAACACTCCAGATGTTATAGATGCAAATACCTTTAAGGCAGACATCTTCGTGAAGCCTGCACGTTCTATTAACTTCATCGGACTAACCTTTGTTGCAACTAGAACTGGCATCAGCTTTGATGAAGTTGTTGGATCTGTTTAACTACTAAATACACAAGAAGAGAGGAATTAACTCATGGCACTTGACGCACCAGAAATAGGTAAGAGGACGATAGACAGCTTCAAATCGAAGCTGACTGGTGGTGGAGCTCGTCCGAATCTGTTTGAGGTAATATTAAATTTCCCATCAGGAATAACAGATGATATCAACGATTTTGACGAGAAGGCTAGATTCTTAGTCAAAGCTGCTAATCTCCCTGCATCTAATATCACTCCAATCGACGTTCCTTTCAGAGGAAGGAACTTAAAGATTGCTGGAGATAGAACATTTGATGTTTGGACAATCACAGTTATCAACGATACTGACTTTGCAATCCGTAATGCCATGGAAACATGGATGAACGGCATGAATAACTTACAAAATGCAACTGGAGAAACTACACCTAATGACTATCAAACAGATGCATATGTTTATCAGTTAGGTAGAAATGGTATTGCTGCTGCGAACTCAACACAGGGAACTGCTCAATTAGATGGGCCTAAAAATGGAGATAAAGTTCCTGTTCTAAAGGCATATAAATTCCACGGAATATTCCCAACAAATATAAGTGCTATTGAACTTTCATATGATCAACCTGATACTATCGAAGAGTTTACAGTTGATTTACAAGTTCAGTGGTGGGATGCAATTCAACCAGACGGTAATTCACTATTTGCAGAAACACGATAATAGTGTTATAATATAAGATATAAATAACTGGGAAAGCCCAGTAGAAGTGAGTTAATGGCTAAATTATTTGGTTTTAAAATAGAGAAAGATGACGATCAGAATAAGAATGTCATCTCTCCTGTACCTCAATCTAATGAAGATTCCTCGGACTATTATGTTTCGAGTGGTTTTTATGGGCAGTATGTTGATATTGATGGTGTATTTAAGTCAGAGTTTGAGTTAATAAAAAGATATAGAGAGATGGCACTGCATCCAGAAGTGGACTCTGCCATTGAAGATATAATAAACGAAGCAATAGTTTCAGATCAGAATGATTCTCCTGTCGAAATCGATTTGGAGAATCTTCCAGCATCTGCGAAATTAAAAGAATTAATTAGAGAAGAGTTCAAGGCAGTAAAAGAAGTCATGAACTTTGATCAAAAGTGTCATGAGATTCTCAGAAACTGGTATATTGATGGTAGAATATATTACCATAAAGTAATTGATGTCAAAAAACCAGAAGAAGGATTAAAAGAAGTTAGATATATTGATCCACTTAAAATAAAATTAGTTAGAAAACTCAAGACAGACCCTACGTTAGCAGGAGCAATCAAGAGAGTAAATGCAAATAACCCTGCTGATGTTGAAACTCCTGAGATAGAAGAGTATTACCAGTATGATCCTAGTGCAACTCAGAGTAAAAATGCTCTAGGTGCTATTGGTCAAACTCCTTTCTCTACTAAACAGAGACCAGTAAAGATTGCACCAGATGCCATCACATTCTGTCACTCAGGTTTAGTTGACAGGAACAAACAAACTATTCTTTCTTACTTACATAAGTCAATCAAGGCACTCAATCAACTTAGAATGATTGAAGATAGTCTAGTTATATACAGACTTTCTCGTGCTCCAGAAAGAAGAATATTCTATATTGATGTCGGTAACTTACCGAAGATCAAAGCGGAACAATACCTCAAAGAGGTGATGAACCGTTATAGAAACAAACTAGTATACGACGCATCAACAGGAGAAATTAGAGATGACAGAAAACACATGTCCATGCTCGAAGATTTCTGGCTCCCCCGACGTGAAGGTGGAAGAGGTACTGAAATCACTACGTTGCCAGGTGGACAAAATCTTGGAGAACTTAGCGACATCGAGTACTTCCAAAAGAAACTATACCGTTCATTAGGAGTTCCAGAATCTCGTATTGCTGGGTCAGGTGATGGATTTAACTTGGGTAGATCATCTGAGATACTAAGAGATGAAATAAAATTTACCAAGTTTGTTGGTAGAATGAGAAAGAGATTTTCAAATCTCTTCTTAGACATGTTAAAGACTCAATGTATTCTTAAAAACATTGTCACACCAGAAGATTGGGAAACATTATCAGATCACATACAATTCGATTATGTCTATGATAATCATTTTGCAGAACTCAAAGAAACTGAACTTATTAATGAAAGACTTGGAGTAGTTGCTGCAGTAGACCCATATATCGGCAAGTATTTTTCTCTCGATTATGTTCGTAGAAATATTCTAAAACAAAAAGACGAAGAAATTGAAGAGATAGATAAACAAATGCAGAAGGAAATCAAAGATGGCCTTGTTGCAGATCCTATGGAGTTACAACAACTTCAAATGGGAGTCCACCCAGAACAACTTCCAGGCGGGGCAATGAATCCTGATCCTATGGGCATGGATGCACCTACGGAACCTGGCATAGATGGCAGTGCCACAGAGGCGCCAGAAATGCCCAAAGGTGGAGAAATATAAATATTAAGTAATCCTATTCTATATTAACAGTTATGGATAATGATTTAATTGACATGATTGCAGCTGATAACGCTCAAGCTGATGTGCATGATAAGATCAAAGAGATCCTTTATGCTAAGTCACAAGAGAATATCAATGCTGTAACACCAGCTGTCACTGCTGACATGTTTGGTGGGCCTAATCCCTATCTCAATGATGAGGGAGAGGTAACGGATGAGCCAGAAGCTGAGGCTGATGGTACACCTAGTTCCGTTGAGGATACAGCGGAAGTTGAAGAGCCTGTCGCTGAGGCAGAGCCAGTTGATGATGAAGTAGAAGAAGAACAACCTGAGGCTTAACTAATGAAACTCATCACGGAAGAGATCGAAACCGCCAAGGTTCTTGTCGAAGAAAAAAACGGCAAGAAGAACATGTTTATTGAGGGTATCTTTTTACAAGGAAACCTTAAGAACAGGAATGGTCGTTTTTATCCTGTGGAAACTCTTGAAAAAGAGGTCAACAGATACAACGAAGCATTTGTCGGTAAAGGAAGAGCTCTTGGTGAGTTAGGACACCCCGAAGGGCCAACGGTTAATCTTGACAGAGTATCTCACAAGATTGTAGACCTTCATAAAGAAGGAACTAATTTTGTAGGTAAAGCACAACTCCTCAATACACCAATGGGTACAATTGCACAGTCATTATTAGATGACGGTGTTACTCTCGGAGTATCATCAAGAGGAATGGGAAGTCTTAAAGACACTAGCGAAGGTTATAAAGTCGTTGGTGAAGACTTCATGCTTGCAACTGCAGCTGATATAGTTGCAGATCCTTCTGCCCCTGACGCTTTTGTCAATGGCATCATGGAAGGAGTTGATTGGATCTGGGAAGCTGGAATCTTAAAGGCAAAACAATCCGCAGTACAAGTTGTAGAAGAAAAAACTATGACCCACCCTGCACTTGCTGTTGCTGAACCTGAGAAGGTAGTAGAGGCCGCAATTGAGAAGACCCAAAAAACTATAAATAAATTTGTTGATCAAGGACAACTTGACGAGAAGAAGTTAGAAATCTTTCAAAACTTCTTATCAAATCTTTGATTTAATAAATAAACATAGATTATTCGATATCTAATACGTTTAATAGACGGAGAGTTCAAAATGTCTCGTGGAGATTTACAAGAAATGGAAGTAAAGACACAGCAATCCAATACAGCTGTTAACAGTGGAGCTGCAAAGGGTGATCCTATGCCAACCACACCAAATTACGTTCCTGATGGTCAAGGTGCTATTGAAGATCTTGGTGGCCCTACACCTGAGAACTCAAAGCCTGATGACAACAGTAACATGCTTAAGACACCAACTGGTACTATAAAGCAAGTTAAAGACGTAATCACTAAGAACGCTGGAAAAGCTGATCCCATGCCTATTGCACCAAAATATGCCGAAGAGGCAGAAGCTGATGAATCACAAGAAGTTGTCGCTGAAGAAGAGTCAACTGAAAGTGAAGCAATCGATCTTAATGCAGCCATTGAAGAAGATGTCAATGCACTTCTTTCTGGTGAAGACCTCTCAGAGGAGTTTAAGGAAAAGGCAAAGACAATCTTTGAAGCTTCTATAAACGCTAAGATTACTGATATTGAGAATCAACTAAACGAGGAATATGAGAAAGCACTCATTGAACAAGTAGAAGAGATCAAAGTCGAATTGACAGAGAGAACTGATGCATACCTCGAATATGTCGCAGACGAATGGTTGAAAGAAAATGCCCTCGCAGTCGAAAATGGAATCAAGACTGAGATGACAGAATCATTCATGGAAGGCATGAAAAAGCTTTTTGAAGAACATTATGTAACCCTACCTGAAGATAAATATGATGTCCTAGAAAACATGGTGGACAAACTTGATGAAATGGAAACCAAGCTCA
>VTLG01001715.1_pt1 | contig 75531 bp, 47 predicted proteins | sample 4694571 | NCBI WGS metagenome assembly VTLG01 (sample SAMN12604809, study PRJNA352737) | marine metagenome | biome: ENVO:00000447; feature: ENVO:00000209|ENVO:00000569|ENVO:01000036; material: ENVO:00002151; isolation source: viral sequences binned using virsorter ...
AACTATGGTGGAGAGACTATTTTCTATGATCATGAGTTAGAGATCTATAAGAGTGTATTACCTAAGCCTGGTCGAGTAATTATATTTGATGGTAGAATACCTCATTCGGCGCGAACACCCACGCCTTATTACTTACATAACAGATACGTGCTAATTTTTAAATATAAAGGTATAATGGGAAAAGAAATACCTGGGTCTTATGATTGTGGAATATCTGGATTCGATCCTATTACTGTAAAGGAGCTATTGTATGAGTAACCCCCGTCGGCGGCGATCCACGAGTCTTAGTATAAAGGAATGCCCTTGCTGTGAAGCGAGATGGTTAGATGGGCAATTGTACTGGGCTACAGGACGAGAAGCGTGCCCTCATGACCTTGCAGGACTCGTTTGTAACGAATTGAGTGATGAGACGTGTATAAATGCTTGTAAAGGGTCTACAAGCGGTCTCACTTGGAAACATAGAGAGATAATGCTTGACTTTTTCGATATATAAGGATATAATCAATAACAATTACATGTTACATATGAGAGAACAATTGTTAGCGGCAGTGATTGCTCACGCTAAAGGTGAGATAGCCAAACATAAAGTTAATGTTAACGTCTATTTGGAACATCCAGTAGGTATTGGAGAGCATTCTGACATCTCAGAAGCAATTCAGTGTGAATTGGATAAGATTGCACGTTATGAAGATCAGTTAGTAGTCATCGAGAAGTATTTCAATACTAAAAAATGACCACTGAAGAAGATAAATTCCATTTTCTTGATGAAGGGGAATTAATTGCTGAACTTCTTTGCATTACAGGTGAATTAGGTGGAACAATGCAAAGAACTGAAACCCTAGACAGCACGGGTAGATCTTCTAAGAAAATTGTGATAGAATATAATGTCAGAACACGAGTATGATGAACACTGGATTGAACAGTGGAAGTTTAACCAGGCTATGAATGATGCGTTACGGCAAATCATTGATAGACTTAATGAACTGGAGAAACGTGTAGCTGAGCAGCCAACAAGTGATAAAACCTTCTATAAACCTTACGGATATGACGATTATCTGTCATTATTCGGCTCTTTTGACACTATTTTTAAAAGATTGGACGATTTAGAGGGAAAAACACGCACTTTTGGCAAAATTTAACCAAAAACGGAGTATTTTATGGCAAAATCAGTCGCTTGGAACTCAAATAAGGATTATATTGAGGCAAAACCGAAAAAAACACGTCAAGGACGCAGTGCTTTGACAAAATACGCACCATCGTCACGTAATTCCGCGAAAAAGAAATATCGTGGACAAGGACGCTGATATGGCACTAAGCAAAGAGTACAGATGCCGTTTAGTTGAAATCTGTTGTAAGGTAAAACTGAATCGGCATACTACTCTTGCTGAACGCATATGGGTTAATAAACTAATTGAGCACAATCGCCACGCAAGAGGCATCGCGGAGAGATTTGATTATGTCTGATAAACCAGTACCAGGAAGTTACATAGACACGCAGGGCATGGGTGGTCCTGCTGACCCAAATTATAAACCAAAAGGTAAGCAAGAATTCAAACCAGCTATCGTAAAACCTCGTCGGTTGTTCACGGATACATATGTTAAGGAGTTGAAAATACTCCTTAATGAAGTATTAGACGAGAGAGAAGGTAAATTTAACTACACTTCTTACTTTGATACTGAAAAATTTAAACATTATGTTGGAGACGAGGAACCACCTTATGACAAAACGAACATGGACACAGGAGAAAAAGAATCCTAAGCATACTAATGTGTGGGAGTGGGATGAAACTTCTGAAGTGCGTGCCGCATTAGACAAATTGCATGAGGATATCCGTGAAAATCACGCAAAAGATAATTGATGATCTAGAGAAAGCTCTGGATATGCGTAAAAAGAATGGTGAACCCGTCTGGGATGACGGAGATGAGATTGATGTGTGTATTGGTGGTACATTTGCTGCTGATAAGTTCATTAGTCTTATAAATCGTTCTAAAGACAAATAATCTCATGTTCAACTTCAAAAAGATCAAAGAAAAGAGAATGGAGAGATATGAGAAGTATCGTGAGAAGTGGCGTGAAGAAATAAAGTCTATTGTCCGTGAAGCAATGGATGAATGGACTGCGGATTGTGAGTATCTAACTAAAGCAACGGAAGACGGTAAAAGATATTACTGTTCCAAAGCTGGTTGTAATGGAGTGAGATTTACTGATGGACGAGATAAATGAAGCTTGGTCGGAGTCCCGACTGAATAAACCAAAAAAATATCCGATGCCTTTATGGTTAACGGATGAAGAATTCGATTTAATGGTAATGCAGATTTGGAAGTCTAGAAAGACGGAACCTGCTTGCGAAAAATTATATCAAAGACTTAAAGCTGTACAAGACTGTGTTGCCTCGATAAATAATAATTAGTTACATTATGATTAGTGACTTATCAGGCATTACCCGAAGGATTATACATTGGTAATAGTCCTGTCGCAGGACAGGGTATATTTACCAAAGTTCCATTAAAAGTAGGGACTGAACTGGGTCTTTCCCACATTGTTTTGCAAGAAGAGATAGTTAGAACACCGTTAGGTGGGTTTATTAACCATAACGACATTCCAAATTGCGAAAAAACGTGTTCAAGGGTCGAAAAAATGTATAATTTGACAAAAACCCACTATAAGTCAATAAAAAGATACTATGTTAAGGTCATTAGACCTATTGAAGCAGGTGAAGAATTATTTTTGAGCTATACTTTCTATAAAATCTGATGGCGTTAAAAGAGATTAGAGGATCTAAAGTCAATCTATCACGTGCATATAAGGATGTAGGCATTGGTTTGCTTATTAATACCTTTACAAAGGATACTGCGGTGGTAAAGAATGAGAATGCTATCAAACAATCAATTAAAAATTTAGTACTTACACAAAGGGGAGAGAAATTGTTCCAACCTGAAATTGGATCAGGTGTCTTCGATTTGCTTTTTGAACCGATGGATCTGTTTACAGCAGATGCAATTCGGGATGAGATCATAAATACTCTTGGTCAGTATGAACCTAGAATAACTTTAGGACCAGTGACCGTGAGGGCTAATGATGAAACCAATTCGTTTGATGTAACTGTTGAATATAGAATAGTTGGCCAACCCATTGTGGAAACCGTCAATTTCGTGTTACAGAGACCTGAATAATGCAGCCAAACAATTTAACAGCATTAGATTTCGGAGATATTAAATCTTCGATAAAATCATATCTAAGAACCAGATCAGAGTTTACAGATTATGACTTTGAAGGTGCTGCGCTATCGTATCTGATCGATACTCTAGCATATAATACTTACTATACCGCATTCAATGCTAATATGAGCATGAATGAGGCATTCCTACCGTCTGCTACAGTAAGAGATAACGTTGTTAATATAGCAAAACTCCTAAACTATGTTCCACGCTCTGTAGTCGCTGCTAGGGCGTGTGTGCACCTTGTTTTACAGACTAAGAAGACTAGTGAGGCATATCCTAGCACAGTTACCCTTAAGAAAGGTGCAATCTTGCAAGGTGGTGCATTTATGTGGAATATTTTAGCAGATACTACAATATCTGTTGATCCTACCACTGGAATTGCAACATATGACGATGTTACAGTAAAGCAAGGGGCAATTCTTCAGTTCTCATACACAGTTAATACATTTGCTTCACAAATATACAAGATTCCTTCTGAAAATTGTGATATTTCTACACTTACTGTTAATGTAAAGGCAAACGAAACTTCTACAACATCAGATTTATACAATAAAGTTGATACTATAACAGGTCTTACTCCTACATCACGTGTATATTTCCTCTCTGAGGGTGAAGATATGCGTTATGAGATAAAATTCGGTGATGATAGTATAGGTCGTGCTCTATCTGATGGTGAGGTTGTAACCTTAGAATACTTGGTAACTGATGGTGCAGAAGCAAATGACGTAAATGTCTTTAATTTCATTGGTAGATGCGAAGATAGTCTTGGAAGAACCTATACAGCATCTGATATTACTATGACTTTGAAAATGAAGTCTGGTAACGGAGAAGTTGCTGAAACTATTGAATCTATCAAATATAATGCTCCAAGATATTATTCTTCTCAGTACAGAGCAGTAACAGCACAAGATTACTCAATTATCACTAAAAAGGTCTATGATAATGCCGAATCTGTTGTTGCATATGGTGGTGACTCACTAAATCCACCAATTTACGGTAAAGTTTACATTGCTATTAAGACAAAAACTGGATCACTCCTTAATGATCAGACTAAAAAGAGTATTGCTGCTGATTTAAGGGGTTATGCGATGGCATCTATTGATCCCGTTGTAATTGACCCAGAGAATGTATACATTTATCCAAAAGTATTTGTTCAGTATGATACTGGTTGTGGATCTGATACTTCTACAATTAAAACAAATGTATCTAAAGCTGTTGAGGATTGGGCATCACAGACTCAAATTAATAACTTTAATTCAACGTTTAGATCATCACAGTTTGAAAAAGCAATAACTTTAGCAGATAGATGTGTAACTGACGTTTCTCTTCAAACTACAGTTTTACGTTATATTAAACCTACTACGAACCAAACTAACACATATTCTATTTCTACTGGTTCTGCACTCTATAATAGTGCTCCAAGTAAGGATGGTGGTGATGGTGTTTGTAAAAAGGAACCAATTCTTCTTTCTGGAACATTTAGAACTTCTGACAGACCAGGTGTTGATCAACAATTTGAAGATGATGGTTATGGAAATTTAAGAACTTTCTATAACACAGGAACCCGAAAAATCTATACCAATGCTAATGCTGGTACTGTCAATTATGATACTGGTGAAATTGCCTTTGGACCAATTGCTATTATTGGCGCAGGATTAAATATATCTTTGACTGCAGTTAATATCACTGATTCTACAACAGGAGCTGGATCTGTTACAGATTCTACCTTACTTCCTGTAGATCTTCAAATTCCAGTTCAATTTATCCCTTCAAACTCTAATAGTATTCCTGCTTCTACTCCAGGTACAATTATTAATGTCGTATTGCCAGAAATTACAGTCGCTGCTGTAGGAACTGCGCCACCTCCAACTATCCCACTAAATAGTTTGACACCAACAATTTTCGACCAAACACCTTCAACGGTTACGGTCGCAACCCAAACAGCAACCAACTTAAACACATCATCTTGTTTGTAGAGTAGATGACAAATATCAATAAGGTATCACAAGCGGTAGTCTCACAGACACCAGACTTCGTAGAGTCAGAATATCCTCTCTTTAATAGATTTCTTGAGTACTATTATGCTTCTCAGGAAAAGACAGGTCTCGGACAAAATATTTTAAATAACTTTCTAGGTTATCTCGATATTGATAAATTAGATATCGGTATCCTAGACGGTCACACTAAGGTTACAGAAGCAATAAGTGCTACTGATCATACGATTGTTGTAGAGAGTGTTGATAGATTTTTAGATAAGAATGGTACTGTTTTAATTGGTGATGAGGTAGTTTTTTATGAGAATACTACTCCTGCTCCTAACGTTGCTTTGACTCCTGGTGTTAATTATGACCAGGTAAAATTAAAATTCTCTGAATTAGCAAGTCCTTTAACTAGTTTTGATGGAACCACTTCAAGATTTCCATTAACATCTCAGTCTAATCCTGTTGGACCACCATCTGCTCAACATTTGATTGTACGTATTTACGGTGATTGGTTAATTCCAAATGTTGATTACACTGTTGATGGTAGTGATATTGTATTCACAACTCCACCTAGAGCAAGAATTCCTGCTGATGATGCTGCATATACCTATATTACCTATTTGAATGGTTTTATTGAGAATGAATTAGTCCCTATTGATAGTATTTCTGGTTCATTTGGTGAAGGTAAGAGGCAATTTACCATTACTAAGGGTGGTGTAAGATATGAACCAATTGTAGATGAATATGTTATTGCAGTCTATGATAATGTTCTTTTACACCCTAAGATCGATTATTTCCTTGATGGGGATCAGTTTATTTTCAAAACTGCTCCATTAAACGGTAGAATCTTATCATTATATGCTATTGAGGCACCTATTCCTTCATTTGGATCAGGTGCTGTTGGATATGCTCAAGTTAGTGATACTGGAACCATTACAGGTATTGCTGTTAATTCAACTGGATCTAAGTATAGATTCCCATATCCTCCTAAAGTTTCAATTACTGCTGATGGTGGAAGTGGTGCTTCTGCTACTGCATTAGTAAATGGTGTTAAATCTTTATCACTATTGAATGGTGGATATGGTTATAGTGAAAGTAACCCACCAGTAGTTCAAGTTCAGTCTCCAACATTAGACGGTTCTACACAGGCAACTTTAAAGGCAACTGTTACTAATGGTGCTGTTACTAGGATTGATATTGAGAATTCAGGTAGTGGATATACATTTACACCTAGAATCACTTTCAGACAGCCTGGGGGTGCTACATTAGGGACTGGACAGATTCTAGCTGGTTCTATTAGTACTGTTCCAGAGATTACTTACGGTGGTTTTGGATATACTACTGCACCTTTAGTATATGTTGATGAACCTACTGGAGATAACCCAGTTAGAGCAAATATTCAAGCAACTATAACAGAAGGTTCTATTAGTGCTCTTACAATTTTAAATGCTGGACAAGGATATACTTCAACACCTAGAATTGCTATTATTGACCCAGTTGGTGCTCAAGTTTTAGAAACTATTATTGATAGTGATGGTCGAGTAACAGCAATTGAACTTTTAAATGGTGGTAGTGGATATGAGGATATTCCTTCAGTTTATGTTGTTGATAATAGATTAGATGATAGAGGAACCTTTATTGGTGGAACTGGTGCCAAAGCGGTAGCATCTATCTTTAATGGTCAAATTACTGATATTAACGTTACTGAATTTGGAACTGGATATAGTTCTGCTACTCCTCCAACAATTGTTATTCAGGCACCTCCAGAGGCAGAAGCATCTGCAACCATTGGTGTGGATGAAGTTACTGGATTCAATATTAATCAAAATGGATCTGGTTATACTAAAGCACAATTCTTAGGATGTGCTAGAGCAGCAAGTGCTATCAGTTCTTATACAGAAAGTGGTAATGCTGTATTCACAAATGACACAATTGCTAGTGCACATGCTTTAGATGCACCAGTTAAGTGTCTTGACTCATTATTTGTTAAGAGATTACTTGACAAGTACACAGAACAGTTCTTACCTGATGTTCCTACGTTAGATTATACTACAATTGACGTTAGAACAGCAATTAAGACAATTAAAGACTTTTATAGTGCTAAGGGAACTTCTTACAGTATTTCTTATCTCTTTAAACTTCTTTATGGTGAGCAAGTTAATATATCATATCCTAAAGATCAAATCATTAAACCATCTGCTGCAACATGGTCTATTGATACGATTCTGCGTGCAACTATAGTTAGTGGTGACCCTGCAAATATTAGAGATGGTCTTCTAACTCAAGATGCTGATATTGCTGATGATAATATTAAGGCAGCAACTGCTCTTGTAGAGAACTTTATTTCTATTAAGACATCTGAAGTTGAGATTTATGAATTAATTTTATCAGAAGAAACTATTGATGGAAAGTTTATTGTTCCATATAAAACAAAATTAGCAGAACCTCTTAGTGCTACAGATGGTATTATAACTGTTGACTCTACTATTGGTTGGCCAGAAAGAAACGGTGAATTTGTTATTGGTGGATCATCAGATACTACAGAAGTTATTCAATATAAGGAAAAATCTTTAAACCAGTTCATTGAGTGTACTAGATCAGTAAATGATGTAGTTGAGGACTGGGATTCTGCTACTGAAGTAAAATCAAACTTTAAAGTTTACGTTAATAAGGGAACTGCTCAAGAAGTAGTAATGAATGTTGTTGGTATTGTTGATGCTCAACAAACAACCCTTACTGACACTGGATCTTATTACTTACCAGGTGATAAACTTGCAATTTCTAAGTTAGGTGGAACAGATACTAAGTCTGAACTCATTACTTGGTTGTATAACGTTAAAAAGTTAATTTCGATCACAGGTATTACATTTGGTGGTGTTAATGATCAATCTGCTACTGTAACTTGTGCTAATGCTCATGGTCTATTGGTTGGTGACCAGGTTACGATTTATGGTGCTAACCCAATCATCTATAATGGAACATTCCTTGTAACATCTAGGGATAGTTCGACTGTTTTCCAGTATAACTTACCTCAACCAGGTGGTGTTATACCTCAAGGTAATATTCTTGTATCTATTGACCTTAATAAAGGTAAATCTACAAGTAATCAGATTTTAACTGCTATTGGTTCTTATACCACTAACGTTCAGAATACATTCTTTAATGACAGCTATGTTTATGTTGCCTCTACAGGTATTCCAAACTATAATATTGGTCCTTTCCCAGGATCTGCACTTCTTCCTGGTAACCAGAGAAAATTAAATAGGTTCCCAAGAACTGCACAAACTATTTCTACAAAAAATCTAATTAATCCTGGTCCTATTGGAACTTGGGTTAATGGTGTATCTGTATGGTCATATAAGTCATCTCTATACAAGACATTTGGTGCTGTAACTGGTATTGAAATTACTAATGTTGGTAAAGAGTATGATGCTGCATCTCCACCAAATATCACTATATCTGGTGGTTCTGGTAGTGGTGCTTCTGCATCTGTAGTTGTTAACGGATCTCTAAGTGATGTTGAAGTTCTTACTGGTGGATCTGGTTATACATCGTCTCCATTGGTCTCTATAGTCGGTGGTAATGGGTCTGGAGCTGCTGCTACTGCCATTATAACCAAAGGTGTTGTTTCACGTATTCTAATCAATTCTGGGGGAACTGGATACACCTCACAACCTCAAATAACCATTGTTGGAGGTGGTGGAACTGGTGCAACTGCTACTGCAAACGTTCGTGGTCCTATTCAATCTATTTCAGTAACTAGTGGTGGTGCATCATATACATCTAAACCAGATGTTAAGTTAAGTTCTGGATCAGGTGCTGTTGCTCAAGCAATTGTACAGAATGGTCGTATTATATCAATTGCTATCATTTCTGCTGGATCTGGATATACTACTGCTCCTGAAATTAGTATTCAAGGTGAAGGTTTCGGTGCTGTTGCTAGAGCAAGTATTGATGTTGATGGTGAAAACGCAGGAAGAGTTACTAGTGTTGAGATTCTCAACAGAGGTATTGGATATATTCAAGGAACTACACTTATTAACTTAACTTCTGTTGGACAAGATGCATTGTTTACAGCAAACGTATTCCAGTGGACATATAATCTTCAAGAGACTACTACGTTAGATGATGCGAAAGGTGGAGTATTTGAAGGATATAATAACCAATATGGTGGTGAATATGCTCATTTATCAAACCCACAAAGATTAAGGTATGTTCTTGGTGATAATTTACAAGAACCTACTGTAGGAAATATAATTGAACAGGCAGAACAGTTAGATCACTCACCTATAGTTGGATGGGCATTTGATGGTAACCCAATTTATGGTCCTTATGGTTATAGTGATCCTACCGATCAAGTTTCTGCAATACAAAGATTAAACACTTCATACAAGTTAAAGACAGAACTTGTATATGATGTAATTACTAACCCATATCCAACTAGAACTGCTGGTCCTTTATTGACTGAAGAACCTGCTGGTAAGTTTGTTGAAGACTATGAGTATGTGTTTGGTTTAGGTGATCTTGACCAGTATAATGGTCGTTTTTGTAAGACACCTGAGTTCCCAACTGGTAGATATTGTTATTTCGTTACTATTGATACTACTGAGGATGGAAACCCACAATTCCCATATGTTTTAGGACCAAGTTTCAACTCAGTTGTTGATACATGGAACTTAAGCACTAGTGCTGTTCAGCAAAATATTCCTACTGGTGTTGTTAGATATCGTGATCCATATGAGAACGTTGATATTGACGTTGAGAGGGCACCAAATGCCTCTACAAACGCTCTAACTACTGAAGATGGTGAATTACTCCTATTCGAGGTAGAAGACGAAAATAGGGACGCTGTGATCTCTCAAGATGAAATAGATGATCCAGATCAAATCTTTGAGGAAGCACCTCTACAACTCTTTGATTACTTCCCTAAAGTTAAGTTTGACTCTAAAGTTGATATTGAAGTTGAAACTATTACTAAATTTGAGGATGCTTCTGTAACTGGATTTACAGTTGAAAACCCAGGTGCATCTTATCAGGTTAATGACCGTTTAGATTTTGATAATACTGGTACTGATGGTGCTGGTGTATCTGCTCGTGTTTCACATATTAAAGGTGAAACAGTTAATAATTACACCTTTGAAAACGTAGGTGGTGTTAATTATGGTGTACTAAAGACTGCTGAACCTCATAATCTAGTTACTGATGATCAGGTTGTGGTGTCTTATACACCTATTATGAACAACACCAATAAGACATTTGTTGTTAGACAAATCAAAGGTGTTGAAGAAATTATTGTTGATCAATCAGGATCTGGATATAACAGTGAAATTCCTCCAACAATGATTATTGATGGAGATGGAAGTGGTTCTACATTAGAAGCGGTTGTATCTAGTGTTGGATCTATTTCAGAAGTTAAGATCCTTAACTCTGGACAAAATTATACTACAAATCCACGTGTTATCTTATCACACCCTCAAATCTATAAGAAAGCAGATTATTATGTTTCTAAGGTTGAAAATGAAAATTATGTGAAAATTAATGATGTTTATGTAAACGCTGCTAAAGAAGTCTTTATTTGTGGTAAAACCAAGGATTCCTTTGGATATACTATTGGATTTGTTTCTAAATTATCTGCGACTGGTGTTAAAGATTGGGAAAAGACTATCAAGAGCACTACTGGTCAACAAGAAGTAGAACTTGAGAAAATACTTGTTGATGGTAATGACATCTATGTTGTTGGTCATAATAGACCAAATTCAAATATTCTAGAGGCATATAACCCTGATGTTGTCCTTATTAAGTATACACAGGCAGATAACGGATTAGATGCAACTCTACAATATCAGAAAGGGTATGCTGGTATCTCTGGTTCTACTCGTTCTGATAATGTTAGTGCTATTGCTAAGTATTCTGATACTAGATTCGTTATAGGTGGTTATACAAATACTAACTCTGGTAATCCATATGACGCTTATATTGCTGTTGTAGACACAGTTGGTAACTTTGCTGTAAAGAGAAAGATTACTTCTACTAATGTATCTGAGAAAATTACAGATTTACTTGTTAATGGAACAGATATTTACTACACATTTGAAATTGCTAGTACTCCAAATGGAGCATCTATTGATACAGGTCTTGGTAAAGCACAACTTGGTACTAATGCAATTACCCTTGAGTGGAATAGGCAATTATATAATGCGTTATATTCATTCATGGATACAAGTCTTAGTGTTGATGAATTTAACGAACTTTATATTACTGCTTCAACAAGACTTAAGGCAGATAATACCACAAGAGATGGATTCTGGGTTGGTAAATTAAACACTTCTGGTGAAATTCTTTGGAATTATCGTTATTCTGTTGCTGGTGGATATACTTCTTATGTTGCTGCAAGATCTCATATTGATATATTTGGTGATCTCAACGTTGCAGTTAATAAGTCATTAAACACAACTGGTGAGAAAACTGTAGATACAGTTAAAATTGGATATAACGGTATAATTAAGAATCAGACTAATAATAACTTTAACGTTAATAATGTTGAAGGTATTACTGCTTATGGTCTATATCCTGATAGTTCTGGTGATCTCCATGTATATGGACAAACATCTTGGAACAGAAATGAACTTCTTCTTGAATTTACTAATGGTGAGACTGCAGATACTACAGGTCATTACACTCCAACATTCATAGGTGAGGGTGATGCACTTAAATTTGATTCTACGAATGGATTTGCAAAATTATTAGGTAAGGATACTGTTACTCCTACTACATGGGAAAATGCAGTTATTAAACTTGCTGGAGCAGATCTAGGAACGAAGATGGCTGGTGACTGGACTATTGAGTTCATGTTGTATAAGGATACTGCTAATGGTAATACACAAACTCATAACCAGACACAACAATCATTAATAGCAATTGGTGATGCAACTGTTAGCACAGGTGGTCTATGGTTGTATTATGATATCTCTAGTGGAGAATTACAATTAGTTGTTACTGCAAGTGGAACTGCACTGAACTCTGCATCTGGTGCTCTTCAGTCTACAGTTACTACTATGTTTGCTGATAATACTTGGCAATTCATTGGACTTAAGAAGGAAGCAGGACAATTTACAGCATATGTTAATGGTATACAGGTTCTTCAAGGAACTATTGATAATACTGCCTTTAGTAATAAGGATCTATACATTGGTAATATTCCTGGTAGAAGTGGAACATTAAATGATTGGCGTTCTAATGAGCAGGGTCAATATTGGGTTGATAACTTACGTTTAAGAAATAGAGCTGTTACTCCAACAGTTCCTGCTGATGTTACTAATTATCCTGTTGCTGGTGAATATGGTGAGAGTAATATTTGGGTTGATACTACTTGGTTTACCACATATACTAACAAGTATGATTACATTGATTATGTTGGTTGGGGTCTAAAGGTTGATAAGAATGCTGATGCTACAAGAATTGGTACTCAAACTGCTCAAACTAATACTCAATTAGGATTTACTAGAACTGCGATTAATATTCAAACAGGTAATGAATTAACTATTAATAATACTGGATTTGCTTTAGCAGAAGCAGGATTCCAGAATTTAGACTTTGATGATGCTGATACTGCAATGTCTCAAGATTCTGAGTCATTAAATTATCTTCAAGATGTTTGGAGTTCTAGAACTGCTACTGTTCCTTCTCCAGGTTCTCAAAAGTTAAAAGTTACTGCTGTTGTTAAAGATAGGTATTTCTTTAAAGTTACACCTACTATTAAGATAGACAATATACAGGAGTTAACTCTTAATCAGCAATTTAATTTTACTACAGGTGCGAAATTAGTCCTTAATAATGATTCTGATGTCTTTATTAATAGTGGATATATTATTAGACAAGATACTACTGCTAAGAAGATTTATCTTGCTGTTAATAATAATGATTGGTCTAATGATCTGAGTACTGGTAAACTACTTACTGAGCAATTTAATGAGCAAGATAGTTATGGTATTGTTGGACCAATTCCTGCTGATATTAACGAATTAGTTTATACATTCTCACAACTTAATAATACTACACCAGGTACATTTGATATTGATTTAAACAACTTTGGTCATCCTGAAGGTGGATCAAATAACCTTGATGATCTATGTAAGTTGAAACCTTATAGTGATGATGATTATTCTATAAGAATTGATGAGGTTTCTGGTGGTTCACCATTTATTGTTGGTTCTGTTATCAATATTAATTCTGGTGATATATCTTATAACTCTGAGTATACTACTGCTCAAATTACCAATCTAACAGGTGTTCTTAAGATCACTTTAGTTGCAACACTTACAAAGACTCTACAAGTAACTGCTGTTGGTAATAGTGATGAAGTTTACTGTATTACTGGAAGTAGTCATTATCTTACTGAAGGTGAGGTAATTAATGTTGATGGTAACCCATCACAAACTTATGACCCAGGTTCTGGTCCTGTAGTTTATGATGAATATGATGGTGCGTTCCCAGTTCATAGTGTTGTAAGTCCTGTTGAATTTACTTACAAATTAAATCAGGTTGCTGTTACTTCTCCTGCAACTAGTGGTAGTAGTGTCAGTATATACGTTAAATCTCCTGTCTTGAAGATGTATTATGGACATCAATATCTCTTTGATGTCAGTCATTCTTCTATGGCTGGTGGTAACCTATCTTTCTCTAAAGATAATCTATACAAACTAGAATATTCATTCAACTCAATCGAAAGAGTTGGAACTCCAGGTATAACTGGTCAAGGTGTTCCTACTCCTACAGTTAAATTAAAAGTTGATGATGATATTGTTACAAATATTTCTTATTACTTTGACCCATCTAGACCTGATGCTGCAACCTCTCCAGTTATTGCTGCTAGTTATCTAGATGTAACGGATTCTCCTTATAAAGGTCAATTTACAATTACTTCTATATCTGGTGCAACAATTACTCGTGGTGCTGATACTATTAAGTTTAGACTTGCTAATGAACCAGAAGGTAATGCTGATATAATTAACACAACATATAGCACTAGTTCTCTAAAAGCTGTTGGATCTATTAGTGATATTCGTATTGTTAATCCAGGTGGTTTCTACACTAGATTACCTGTTGTTACTACAATTCAGTCATCAAGACAGATAGAAAGAGTTCAAATCAATGAACCAGGTACTGAATATGCAGTAGGTGTTTATAATAGTGTTCCTATTGGTGGTGATGGTGAAGGTGGATTTGTTTCAATCACTGTTGCTGATGGAACTGATGATGAAGGTATAACAATCCCAGGTCAAATTCAAGAAGTCGTAGTTACCTCTCCAGGTAAAGGATATACTACTGCTACAATTGATGTTGAATCAATTTCAGGTATTCTTGGTGCTGGATTAACTGGTTCTGGTGTAGATTTAACAGTTGTTATTCCTCCTGCTGGAACAGGTGCTTCAATCTTTACCAGAGGAACTAAAGTTGGTAAGATTAAGAAACTTAAGAATAATAACTTTGGTTATGATTATCCTCATGACTATACTCTACGTCCTGAGATTTCATTCCCAATTAATGCTCAGTTAACTTCTACAAGTATCCTAGACAGTATTACAATTACTGACCCAGGTTCTGGATATTCACAAGCACCTACTGTTGTTATTACAGGTGGTGGTGGATCTAATGCAACTGCTGAAGCAACTATTAAGAATGGTCGTTTAGATGATATTATCGTTAAAGATCCAGGTTCAGGTTACTCTTCTGCTCCTATTGTATCTTTAAGATCATCCTTTAACTATGTTGTTAACCTTGACTTAGGATTATTACAGTTTGCTTTCCCACATGGTATTCAGAATGGTGCTGAAATTACATTAACAGTTACTGATACTGGAGATGGTGCAGATTTCCCACTTGCTGCTGGTGCTATTGGTAGATTAAATTCAGTTAACACTTATTATGCTATTGCTGGTACTGCAAATTCACTAGAAACTAACCAGTTAAAAATTGCTATTACTGCTGCTAATGCTGCTTTAGGTGATGCTATTACTTTTGTTAACGCTGGAGAAGGTCGTCAGACTGTTTTAACTGAATCATTTGGTGGTGCTGCTACTGCAAACGTTGTAACATCTACCTTCCTTGAAGGTGAACTTGTATATCAAGGTGATTCATTAGATTCTGCTACTGCCCAAGGATATGTTTCAACTAACTCTGGTTGGCAGGTTGGACCTAGAGTTATTAAGATTGTTGATTACACTGGAGATTTTTCAGAGAATCAAAGAATTACAGGTGTTATTTCTAAGTCTTCAGGTATCATTAGTGATTTGAAGATCGCTCGTGGTGTTCTAGAAATTGGTTCTATCACCAAAACTACTGGTCAATTCATTGATGACATTGGTAAACCATCTGAAATCATTCAGAAGATTCAAGACTCTTACTATTATCAGGACTTCTCTTATGCTGTTAAGTCTGCTGTTTCTATTGGTGAATGGAAGGAGATACTACTTAAAAATGTTCACCCTGCATCATTTAAGGTATTTGGTGAGTTAAATCTATCTGATTATGGTCAAATTCCTAATAAGGAAACTGATTTCCAGATAACAAAAGCTGTTGAACTTGCAAGAGAAGCAATTGTTCCTAATATACAAAGTTTCTCTCTAGTTGAACCAGTTTATTCAGAATTTAATAATTCAGAAGTTCTGTTCCGTCAGAAGAGACTAACGTCTTCTGAGAACATTTTGACTTCTGTTGTACAGAGATTAGATGATATTTCTAATCAATTTGACGGTGTTAAGACTCAATTCCCATTACAAGTTAATGGTGAGAATGTAGTTGCTAATGCTAATCAGTTAATGATCATTTTGAATGGTGTTGCTCAAACTCCAGAGACATCATTTACAATTTTAGGTGATTCTATTGTATTCAGTCAAGCACCTCAACCACCTGCAAGTGTCAAATACGTTAATGTTGATATACAGCAAATTCCTATAAAGCAATTAGTATTTACTAATATTAGTGGTATTTTCCCAATTAGGGGAAATACAATGGTTGGACAGACTTCTGGAACTAGATTTACTGTTACAGCAATTGTTGGAGATGATGTTCAAGGTTATTTTGTAGAAGGAACTGCATTCCAAGCAAATGAATTGGTAAACAATAGTGCTACTGGATTTATTGCTAATTACGTTTCTGTTTCAGATATTTCTAATCTTGGTTTATTTGTATTTGGTGAGACAGTTAGTAACCATGATGGTAAGACTGCTAAGGTTGAATCAATTAACTTAGCAGGTGGTGCAGAAGATCCACTTGCTCAACTTCGTTACGGAGTTGGTCCTTCTACTGCTGCTATTGAAGTTGTAGCACCTAAGCAAGTTTCAACTGATCCTGATACTCCTCCTGCTGCAGGAACGTTTGTTTTAGCATCTAATTATCAGATTGGTTCTGAAATTGTAACTGTTACTCAAATCACTGAGAATAATGAATCTTGGACATTAGAAGTAACTAGAGGACAACTTGGTACTACTGCATCTACACAGGCAGAAGATGGTCCTGTTTATTCAACTAGTATCGCTGTTAATAATAAGTTAACTTTAAGTAAGACTACTGGAACATATCAGTCCACTCCTGGACTATTTGATCTTGCTCTTGATGATGTTATTATAGGTGCTCAGTCTGGTGTTGTTGCAAGACTTACTGCTACATCAACATATCAAGATCCTACAACCAATGAGTTTATTGGTCAGGTTAATATATCTGAAGGTTCATCATTCTTTGGTCTATTATTCAACAGAGTTACATCAATTACATATCCAAACATAGTTTTAGATGATATTTCTAAGTCTACAATTAGTGTTGTTGATTATGAAACCTTTACAACAGATATTGATTCACAATTCCCTGCTAATGAATATGTTAGCAATATAGTAATTCCTTTCGATAATGCCGCTGGAACATTAACTATCGGAGAGATGATTAGGAATTATAAAATCTCTTACGGAAATAATGTTGGTGATTATGTTACTGGTGAAGATGGAAAGGCAAGAAAATTAACCTTTAAAGATAAGCAAGGTTCTGGATTATTCGGAACAGGTCAAGTTATTAGAACTAGAGATACTAAAGCTGAAGTTATTGGATTTAACTATTCAGGTAATACAATATACCTTGGTAAGATTGGTAGATCATTAAGACATGGTGCAGATTATCATGTAATTAACTTCTCTAATAGTGCACAATTAGATACTGCAGAGAAGAAGTTTGGAACTGCTTCATTACTTCTTGATGCTGCAACAAATGATTATGTTCAGATTCCTAAGTCTTCTGAATTTGCTCCTGGTACAGGTGATTATACTATTGAATTCTGGACTCGTTTAGATGCTGCTTCATTAACTGGAACTATAACTCTAGTTGATATGAGGGAATCTGCGACAGAAGTTGCTCCTAGAATTTACTTAGAAGCAGCACAAGTTCGTTTAAATGTTAATGGTTCTGATATAGCAAATACTGGAGCAAATGTTTTAAACAATAATGTTTGGTATCATTTAGTAATTCAAAGAACTGGTACCGATGTTAAGATAATTTCTAATGGAACAGAGATTGGAACTGGAACAGATAGTAGTAACTATACAGCAAACAAACCAATTAGAATAGGTTCTGATTGGCAGGGACTTAATAGTCTTGCTGGATGGATTGATGAATTTAGATATTCTAGACTTGCACGTTATGCTACAGTTCCATTTACTTCTCCTAATGGTATTTGGCAAGGAGATAGTGATACAAAATTACTAGTCCATTTTGATGGTGTAGATGCTGCAACAGTTACTGAAGATTGGTCTGGTGGAGAGAGTTTTGGTAAGGGTGAATTCGTTAATAACGATGCTTTAAGTGTAACTCATAAATCTAATACCTCTGCTGCTCCTGCAGGATTTAATAATAAGATTCACAGATATAAGAATGCTGCAGATCTATTAATATTAAACAAAGAATTACTTGCTCAGGAATCTGTTTATATCATGAAGGAGGTTTACCCTGCTCATACTATCATTGGATATGAGTCTGATTGTGAGGATGATGTAAGAGATGTTATTGATTCTCTTGTAGAAGATTTACGTAATGGTAGTAATCATCATATGTGGAAGGCTTCTTCATACTATGTTGATAGAACTACTAATCCTGTTACTATCTTGAATGTTGAAGATGATGTCTCTATGACAGTCTACACATTTGAAGTTCTAGACAAATTAATCAAGTATATTGTTACTAATACTCCTTGGGATATACAAGGTGATCATGGACTAATTCAACATTATGATACTTCTATTACTAATGATGGTTATACAACTCAAGTTTTAGAGAAATATAGTCCAACTGATATTTCATACCATCCAACAATGGGTGATATGTTAATCACTGCTGTAAATCATAATTTAAATGGTCCTCACCATATTACAGCAACTAATGCTTCATATACTGCTACAACAGGTGTATTAAGCATAACTGTTCCTACAAGTCAGTTCAGCGTTACTGGTGCCACTTATGACCATGTAACTGGTGTAATGGTTCTAACTATTGGTGCTCATACTTTAACAACTGATGATAGTATTAAGATCGCTTCGGGTGGAATTACATTTAGTTGTGATAATAGTGGAGTTGGTACTGGTGCATATCCTAGATCAGTAGGTGCTAATACACCAACTGGGGCTGACTATGCATACGACAAATATCTAAGAATACAAGATGTAACTGCTACAACTATTGCAGTTAATGTTAATGGTGGTGCTGGTGCTATTAGTCATGCTTATGCTCATACTTACTCATCATCCACATCTAACTGTATAACAGTTGGTCATGGTCTGAAAAATGGAGATAGGATTAAGTTTGAACCTAATTCCATCACAATGACATGTACTTGTGATAATAATACAGTTTCACAAAGTTATCCTAGACCAGATGATCCTGCAGGACAAGGATGGTTAGAAGTTTCTAACGTTGCTACAGGAACATTTGATGTTAATGTCGGTAAATCACCTGCAGTAAGTTATACTGCTGCTAATGCAACTTATGATGCTGATACTGGTTTCTTAACGATGGATATCGGTGATAATGATCTAAAACCAGGTAGTAAGCATAGTGTTCATAATGCTTCATATACTGCATCAACAGGTATAATGACCATGAATGTTGGTAATGACCAATATCATGTTAGAGATGCTGAATATAGTGCAATTAGTGGAGATTTAGAACTAACAATAGGTGGTCATAATTTAGAGACAGGTCAAAAAGTTAAGATTAATAATAATTCACTTCACTTTAGTTGTGATATGGATGGTCATTTAACGACTCACTCATATCCAAGACAGAGTGATCCAGCACATGATAAGCAACTTGAAGTTTCACATGTAACTGATACATCAATTACAGTTAATGTAGGAACTTCTCCAAAAGTTACTCTTACTCCAACTGCTGCTACTTTCACACCTAATACAGGTGTAATGGCATTAACTGTTGGTGATCATGATTTACAAGCACCAACTGTTCATTCACCTACTAGTGCTGCTTATGATCCAAATACAGGTATTGTAACTCTTACTCTTGCTAATCATGGATTTGCTGAGGGCGATAAGGTAAGACTTGCTGATAATGCATTAACCATGAGTTGTAACTTTGGTGGTGCAACTGGTGGTGCTGCACAGAAGACTTATCCTCGTTCTACTGACCCAATTAGCGGTAAGTTCATTCCAATTACTAATGTAACTGCAAATACATTTGATATTCAATGTTTAGCAATTACGCCTTCAACAAATACTGATGCTCATTCATTCGTTTCATTTGCTGCTGGTGGATTAGAGAGACAAAATACATCAATTAGAATTAAGTCTAATAGTCTTCTCTTTACTTGCGGTTATGGACCTGGTGTTCATTCTTATCCTCGTGCTGCTATTGATCTTCATACTGTAACTAGTGGATCATATAATCCTACTACAGGTATTATGTCCTTAACTATTAGTAGTGGACATGGAATGAGAAATGGTGATCGGGTTAGAATTCCTGATTATACTGTTGTAATGACTTGTGCTAAGGATAATCATGCGACACAACACATGTATCCTAGACCTGGTGATTATGTCAGTGGTAAGTGGATCCCAGTTCAAAATGTACAATCTACTAGTGTAGATGTCCAAGTTTTAGATGTTGTTCCATCTACAAATACAAGTGCTCATACATTCGTTGGATATATGGGTAATCTTGAGCAACAACGTGATAAGTTCTATGAGATGCCTGTCAATATTGATTCGGTAGGAACTAGACATACAATTACCAATGCTGTTTATAGCGGTGCTACTGGTGTAATGACAATCACAATTGGTGCTGGTCATTCATTCAATAATGGTGATAAAGTAATGATTCAAGATGATACTTTATCTTTAACCTGTTCATTCGGTAGTGGTGGAACTAAGACATATCCAAGAGCTACTGATTATGCAAGTAGTAGATGGTTAGAAGTATCAAATGTAAGTGGAAATGATTTTGATGTCCAAGTTTTAGATGTTGTTCCTTCTACTAATACAGATACTCATACATTCTCATCTGCTGTTGCTAATGGTCTTACACATCAGTCAGGTGTAATTACTATTAACGTTGGTCAATCAAGCAATACAACAACTCACACATTTGATTCTGCTATTGCAGATGCAATTATATGTGGTGGTGATTATAAGCATAAGTTTAAGTCTGCAGATCCAAATCCAATTACTGTTGAGCATGGATTCTATACTGGTGATAGAGTTATGTTTGATAGAGATTCATTGATCTTTAAGTGTTCAATGGACAACTATGGTAGTGAGCATACCTATCCAAGAATTACAGACCCATATTACAATAAATGGCTTCCTATTAGCAATGTAACTCATACAGAATTTGATGTTAATGTTGGTACTACTGCTAATGTTCAGCATAATGTAACTGGTGCCACATATGATAACACTAGTGGTGATATGGTATTAACCATTGGTGCTAATCACGGTCTTCAAGTTGGAGATGATGTTATCATCGCAAACAATGCATTGACATTTACATGTTCAATGGATGGTAATACTGCTAATAAGACATATCCAAGAAATATAACTTCAACTCATTCTGTAGATTACACTGGAGTTTCTTACGAACCTTCAACTGGTATATTATCGATCCAAACTGATGGTGATCATGGTTTCCAGGATGGTGACAAGATTACGATTGCTGATAATTCACTGTCATTTACTTGTGGTGAAGATAATCATATAACCACTCATACATATCCAAGGTCTACAGATCCTATTAGTGGTAAGTATATCGAAGTATTCAACTGTCAAGCATCTACATTTGACGTTAATGTATTAATGGGAACATCACCTACAAATACAACACCTCATACTTGCACTGCTTCTACTGCCAATTCAATAACTCGTAGAATTGATAGAGCATATGAGAGTTCTATACCAATTACTTTTGTAGATCAAACAGCAGGAACAATTACTGTTAATGTTGGTGCTGCACCTCAAGTAGATTATGACGTTTCTGATGCAACCTTTGATACTGCATCTGGTGTAATGACATTGCAGGTAGGTAGAAGAACCGCAACAGGTGCTACTTATGATCCTTCAACTGGTAATTTAACAATTACGACTGGAGCACATAGTCTAACAACTGCAGATTCTATTAAGATCGTAGCTAACTCTCTAACATTCAGTTGCACATACGGTGCAGGTGTTCATAATTATGTTGGTGGAAATGTTACTAATGCAGTTAATGTTAGTGGAACTAATGAAGATGTTAACTTTGCAACTTATGTTGCACAAACTGGTTACTTAATAGTTAATATTGGTTCTCATAGTTACACAACTAGTGATACTATAACAATTGCACAGGATGCATTAACATTTACTTGTTCTTTAGATAATCATGCTACTGATCACACATATCCAAGAGTAACAGACCCTGCATATAATACTGCTCTTCCAATATTAGCAGTTGATCAACTTAACGGAACAATTACTTGTGATGTTGGTGTAAGTTCTCCAGGTAATACTTATCCTCGTGCATCAGGTGCTGCTACAACAAGTGGTGCTGACTATGCATACGATAAATGGCTTCCAATTACAGCATATGATAGCACATCATTTACTGTTAATGTTAACGGTGGTCAAGGTCAAATTTCAATCGGTAACGAAGCACATACTTTTGTTTCTGCAGCAGCTAACGGAATAGTTACTAAGCATCATTTAACAGCAAATACTAAGATTAAGATTCCTGCTAATGCATTGGCATTCAGTTGTACTTACGGTAGTGGTAATCACACTTATAATGGTGGAACAGCATCTAATGCTGTGAATGTTGTTGGAAGTGCTGATCAATTTGATGTAACAAATGCCACATATAATCATGCTACAGGAGAATTAGTATTAACAACTAACTCTACTACTATAACTGCACCTACAACTCATACTCCAGAAGCAGGAACTACATACGAACCTTCTACAGGTTATATGACCATTAAGAAAACTGGTCATGGATTCGCTGCTGGTGATTTAGTTAAACTTGCAGATAATGCAGTAACATTCAAGTGTGCTAAAGACAATTATATCAGTCTTCATTCTTATCCTCGTCCTTCTGATCCAATTAGCGATAAGTGGATTGAAATTGCAGGAATAGTTGATGCTGATAGTTATAATATTATAGTTCTAGATGTTGTTCCTTCTACCAATACAACTGCTCATACATTTGTTTCTGCAACTACTAATGGTATTCAACATGCTTCAACTATGGTAACTATTGATGCTAATTCATTATCATTTACTTGTGACGCAGATAGTAATAATTCAAGTCATACTTATCCTAGAACAACTGATCCATTCTATAACACTAGTATAGCGGTTGAGGCAGTTTCTGGTGGAACAATTACTCTTAATGTTGGTAAGGTATCTGGTGGTCAAGTTAAGACTTATCCTCGTGCATCTGGTTGCACAGGTGGTAACTGTGTAGGTGGTGCTGATCCATTCTATGATAAGCCAATCAATATTGATGCAGTAACTGATTACGAAATCACTCTTAATGTTGGTATTGCTTCTGGAACCACTGCACCTCATACTTGGGCAGGTGGACTTGCCAAAGGTGCTGTTGTTGCAGGTGCTCCTTATACCCATACTTGGTCAGGTGGAACTGCAAATAACGCAGTAACATCTGGTGGTAGTTATGCACACCAATTTGTAAGTGCAGTTCCTGGTGCAATGACCAGATCTGGTGAAACCTTGAAACTTCTCAAGGATGCTTTGACATTTACTTGTTCACAAGATAATGATGCTACAGATCACTCTTATCCTAGAGTTGATGATCCATTCTATGATACAGCATTACCAATTTGGAGTAATGGTAGTACTTCTAGAATGACTGTTGAAGGTGCAACTTACAATACAGTAAGTGGTATGTTAACTATGACAATTTTGAATCATGGATTAACAACAACTGATGAAATTAGAATAGAGAATTATTCATTAACATTCACATGTGGTAAAGATAATCATTTAACAGAACATTCTTATCCTAGACCTAATGATCCATTTGCTGCTAGATGGTTAAAAATTAAATCTACTACTGACCATACATTTACAGTATTTGTAGGTAAGGCTGGTGCAGAAGGTCAATTTGGACATTTATTTGTTAAGTCTAATCCACATGGTATTGTTAAACGTGACAATAATGTAACTATTAATGTCGGTGCAACTCCAACTGTTGCTTACACACCAAGTGCAGCAACTTATAATCCTTCAACTGGTGCTCTAGCATTAACTATTGACGCACATAGTCACCCTGCTCCTACAACTCATACACCAACAGATGTTGCATATAACCCCGTAAATGGTGTTATGACATTGACTATTGCAGGTCATAACTTCTCTAATGGTGAGAAAATTAAGATTGCTGACGGTGGATTAAAACTAAGTTGTAACTTTGGTGGTGCTTCTGGTACTGCTGCACAAAAGGATTATCCACGTGCAGGTGACCCAGTTAGCAATAAGTGGATTGAAATCTTTAATGTTACTACAAATACTTTTGATGTTCAGGTTCTAGATGCAATTCCTTCTACTAACGTTGACACACATACATTTGTAAGTGCTGTTTCAGGTTGTGTTAGCAAAGCAAATTCAACAATCAAGATTGCTCCTGATTCATTGATAATGACTTGTGCAATGGATGGTTCTGTTGAGAAGCACACATATCCAAGAAGTAATGTTGCTACTCATACTGCTGGAACTGGGACAATTTACAATCCAGTTACAGGTAAGTTGACAGTTAATATTCCTACTGAATCATTTACTCCTACTGCTATTACATATAACCCAACATCGGGTGATATGACAATGACTATTTCTGCAAATGCAGGGTCATATAACATTAGTGGTGCAACTTATTCACCTTCTGCTGGAACTCTGGTTCTAACTATTGGAACTCATAGTTTAACAACTAATGATAGGATTAAATTTACTCCTGAATCTATTAAGTTCACTTGTGACTTTAATAACGATAATAACCAGACAGTTAAGTCTTATCCTCGTGCTGCTGGTGCTTCTACTGCAACTGGTGCTGACTATGCATATGATACATGGTTAGATATTGCTGCTGTAGGTGCTACAACTATAGAAGTTAATGTTAATGGTGGAGCAGGTGCTATTACAGATATTAGTAACCACACCTTTAATTCTGCACTTGATGGTGCAATTCAAGTTGGTCATGGAATAATTCCAGGCAATAAGATTAAGATTGCTCCTAATTCCTTGACAATGACTTGTGACTATAACAGTGACGGTAACACAACTCAGAAGACTTATCCTAGAGCAAGTGGTGCTTCAACAACTAGTGGAGCAGATTATGCATATGAAACATGGCTTCAAGTTCGTGCTGCTGATTCAAATACTATTACGGTCAACGTTAATGGTGGTCAAGGTGCTATTACAGATACTACAACGCATAATTTCGTTTCTGCGTCTGCTAATGCTGTCACTCTTGGTCACGGTATGGTTTCTGGTACACCGATTAAGATTAAAGATAATTCACTCAAGTTCAGATGTTTAGAAGATCAGAACGCAACTATACACACATATCCTCGTGCTACTGATCCTGCAAGCGATAAGTGGTTATTCATTAGTAAAGTAACCGATTCTCAGTTTGAAGTTGATATTCTACAAGGAACTACTCCAACAAATACGACAACACATACCTATGCAGGTTCAGAAACTGATGGTATTGTCCAAGGAGATCCACTTGTTGCTCAAGCAATTCCTATTGATGCAGTAGGTGCAGCAACTGTTACAGTTAATGCTTTGGATGGTTATTCACCTTCATTTACTCCTGCACATGGATTAGACAGTGTAGCACCTTATAGATTTACTCCAAGCACTGTTGCATATGATCCAGCTACAGGACATATGACTATAACAGTTCCAACAGCTCAGCATACAGCTAGTGCGGTTACATATAATCCTGTTACAGGTGATATGGAGATCACTATTGGATCTCACTCTTTAGCAGTTGGACAGGAGATCTTAATTGCTCCTAATTCATTAATCTTTACTTGTGATTATAACAATGATGGAAACACTACAAACAAATCTTATCCTAGAGCAACTGGTGCTGCTACTCCTTCTGGAGCTGACTACGCATATAACAATCATTTACCGATTAGAGCAACAACTGCAACCACAATTAGAGTCAATGTAAATGGCGGTGGTGGAGCTGTTACTGATACTTCAGCACATAACTTTGTTTCTGCTACTGCTCAAGGTATTAGTATTTTCCACGGAATTCGGAGTGGTGAGAAGATTCGCATTACTAACGAAAGTATATTCTTTAGATGTGCTAAGGACAATTACTCTAGTATTCATCAATATCCAAGAACAACAGACCCTGCTAGTGGTAGATGGTTAACAGTTGTTAATCCAACTAATAATACATTTACTGTTGATGTTGGTGTTGCTGCAACTGCTGATCAGTTTACACATACATTTGAAACTGCATCTGTAAATGCTATTACAAGAGCAATAGTAACCACAGGTGGTAATTATCATCATACATTCAAGTCTGGACTTACTAATGGTATCAGAACTGGTGGTGAATATACTCATACATTTGTATCTGCTGCTCATAGAGGAATACATGTTGCTGGTGATTCCATTTACATCGCTGATGACTCTCTAAGATTCACTTGTTCTAAGGATGCCCATGCTACTCAGCATGATTATCCACGTGCTTCTGATCCTTCAAGTAAGCAAGTATTAGAAGTTAAAAATGCATCAACTAATACATTTGTAGTTAATGTTGGTAAGTCTCCATCAGATGAAGTACATGATCATAAGTTTGTTAGTGCAGATTCTAATTGCATAACCAAGTCTGATTATAAAGTTACTAGTTGTTCTGATGTTTATACAACTTCAAATAACCTAATTTCAATCTTAACAGATACCATTTCAAATGCTGCTCTGGCAACTCCTGTTGACCATCTAGCAACTGTTACTGATCTTGGTCCTGTTCATGAATATGTTGGTGGAACAATCCACTCCTATATGGAAGTTCCATTCAAGGTCACCTATGACAATCCTGGTGCTGATCTAGTCTATACAGATAGAATAGACATATTCAGTCGTTACAGATTCCGTGATGCTGCCGAATTAATTCGTCAGAACCGTGGGGCAATTGTTGATAAAGCTGCATATGACATGCTACAGAAGTATCCTGCTTTGGCTCAGGATATGCCAAGAAATCAAAATGGTGCTTCTACAGATGGAACAGAACGTTGTAAGACTGACTTAGGACAAGTTGTTGATGGTATTGCTACTGATATTGAACAGGGTGGTAATAAGAATGTTATTACTGCTGCTGGATTCTATCTTGGATTGAATGATGAAATACAACATATTAGATTACAACTTCCACAGTCAGTTTATGTTCATGAGCGTCTAATTTACTACTTAAAGCAAGCAGTTGACGGAACTCTAACACAAGATAATACAGAAAATCTTATCGTTGGTGACTGGGGTATAACAAATAATGATAGCACTACACAGTACGATGTTTATAACGCATCTTATATTCCTTCTACAGGAGATATGACGTTGACTGTTGCATCGAATACAGGAACATATAGTGTTACAGGTGCAGTCTACAACCCAACTTCAGGTGATTTATCACTTACTATTGGTGTTCATACATTAACTACTAATGATCAAATTGGAATTAAAACAGAATCTTTAGTCTTTACTTGTGATTATAACGGTAATGGCAACCAGACTCAGAAAGCATATCCTAGATCATTTGGTGCTAATACCACAAATGGTGCTGATTATGCATATGATAACTTCCTACCTATTACTGCTGTAAACCAAGGTGGTGGAACAATTACTGTTAATGTTAACGGTGGTCAGGGTGCTGTTACAGATACTACAACTCATAACTTTGTATTAACTGCTTCTGCAACCGATTGTATTACTGTTGGTCACGGATTTAGTGTTGGTGATAGTATTCAAATTGCAGATGATTCATTGACATTTAGTTGTCAAATGGATGCGGGTGCTACTAATAAGACATACCCACGTGCAACTGATCCTTTCTATCAGAGACCAGTTACTATCGATGCTGTTACTGCAACAACTATTACAGTTAACGTTGGTTCTACTCCAGAAGTTAGATATACAGCAACAAATGCTGAGTATAACCCAACTGGCGGTAACTTAAAACTTTGGATTGGTAACCATAACTTAAAGGTTGGTAATCCTATTAGGATTAATCCTAATTCATTGAAGTTCAGATGCTTCATGGATAACTATATGACTCTGAAGTCTTATCCAAGAACAACTGATCCTAAGTATAATCTTCCTATGGAGATTACTGAGGCAACTTCAGAGACTATTACTGTTATTGTAGGAACTACTCCAAAAGTTCAACACAATGTTTCTAATGCTACTTACAACCCAACTACAGGTGTAATGGTATTGACTATTGGTGTTAACCACGGATTACTTGCTAATACTAGCATTAAACTTGCTAATGAATCTTTAACCTTTACTTGTGACTTTAATAGTGATGGAAACGTAACTCAGAAGTCATATCCACGTTCAGCAGGTGCTGCAACTGGAACTGGAGAAGACTATGCATATGACACTGCAATTAATATTGATAGTGTTGATCAGGCTGCTGGAACAATTACAATTAATGTTAACGGTGGACAGGGTGCTATTACAGATACTACTACACACAATTTTGTAAGTGCTCTTAGTGGTGCTGTAATATCTGGTGGAGATTATCTACATCAGTTTGACTCTGCAGATATTGAGGGTGTCATTGCTGGTGGTGATTATGTTCACGCATGGGCAGGTGGTACTGCTTCTAACGCAATAAGTGTTATTGGTGATTGTGCAGATGTTAAGACTAACATTGAAGCATTGATAACCAGTGTTAATGACATTATTGCACCTACTGGTTTAGATTATCATATTGCTGGTAATAGACTCTACTTTAATAGAGAGTATATCGCACAAGATGTTACTTCTAGTATAGTAAATGAATTTACATATCAAGCAGGTTCTGCAAACTATCAAGCATTTACATTCCCAAATCCAGGTGGTGTTAATGGTCAACTAACTTGTGAGAGAGACGTAGAATTGATTGTTAAATCAATGATATCTGACTTACAGACTGGTGGTAATAATAGCACTATCGCTGCACTTGAATATTACGTTGCTGCTGATGGAACTCTTACTCAGGTTGAGGATGAGATCATGGCAACTGTTTACGGTATGAGTGTATTGAAGATAGTTGGTGCAGAAGCAATTAAAAATAATGTTTATCTGAATTCTGAATCTATTCCTTTCGGTGGATATGCATCTCAAGGTGCTTCGACTCCTGCATATAGAGATACAGAAACTACTACAGATATTGATGAAGTAGTTGGTCGTTGGCATGAACTTGCAGATATCGTAATTGACTTCTTTGCTCCAGGCAAAGAGGCTGCAAGATCTGGAATGAAGAATATTCTATTCAATGCAAATTATTATAAGAATGAATTAAACAACCTTGTTAATACTCAGTTTGGTAATGGTCAGTGGATTTATAATGATTTCGTTGATGAGTTACTTGGAAATATAGTTCAAGACTCTATTACAACTGATATAGAACATAAGCATGAAGCACGTGTTCTACAACTTGCTGGTGTAGTTGGTAGCTACGTTGTTGGTGAAATTGTCACTGACCAAACTACTGGTGGTTATGCTATGGTCCTTGAATGGGATGCTAAGGATAACAGACTTTATATTGGTCCTTACATGAATAATCTTCCTGTTGCGATAGGAAATACGATTACTGGTCAGACTACAGGTTCAGGAGTTATTGCTGCTCATGGAGTAAGTGCTCCATTTGATTGGTATACACATCCAGCAAACGTTGAAATACTTAGAAATGCAAGGTTAATTACCTCTACTGTTCAAGATCAAATCGTTAGTGGTAATGTTGGTTATCAGTATCCAGAAGATCTTACTAGTGGAAATACTCTTACAAATGCAACTATTACAAGTAATGCTCTTGTTGGTCCTGATAATAGTTTAACTGCTGATAAGATTGTTACTACTGCAGTCGCAGGTGAGCATAATATGTTCAGAAATTATAGTCTGAGTGCTTATGAAACTTGGGATTCTGGTAGTGTTAAGTTTGACACTACGAATGAAACGTTCGACACAGGTGAAGTAGGAACTGTACCTTCACAGCAATTTACTTATTCTGTATTCTTAAAAGCTGCTGAATTTGCTAATGTTCGTGTAATGGTTTCTCTTGATGAGGATACTGCTACTAAACAGCAAGCATTCTTTGATGTTGATTTAACTACTGGAACTACAGGTAGTCTGTTTACACCTCAAGGTGGTGTTACTGTTAATGATCATGGTATCATTCCTTATGGTTCTGGTTGGTATAGAGCATATATTACAATCACTTGTTCCTTTGGTTTCTCACAACTTCGTCAACAGGTAACAGTTAAGAATGCTACTGGACAGACTAATTACACTGGTGATGGCACATCAGGAATCTATGGATGGGGTCTCAAACTTACTAAGAATGTAATTGATCCTTATGCTTCTGGTTCTGGTGAGATATTCTATGCTGATACAGCATATAACATTAAGACTTACACTATTAATCAATTAGAAGTATGGATAGATCAAGCATTACATGGTGGATTAGCAAATCCATCTCCTCAATCTGGGTTCGTTCCATACTTTAGTGAATCTGCAAGTGCTGATTACGACCCATTCTCCATTGCTAGATTAACAAGGTATAGTCTTGATATTATAAGAAATCAATTATTAAATAGCACTTACTATACTGATATTACTGTTCAACATGGTATTAAGTTAGCAACTAAGACTTATGGTACCAGAGATATTCCAGTTGGAATAGCAGGTGGACTTAACGCATCTGATTACCTATACGGTATGTCAAGTGGTGCTTATGGTGAACTAGAATCCATTGGTATGAATGAAGGTGAAGTTGTTGAAGTCTATCAACGCTTCCGTATTGATGGTGATATTATTGATGGTCCATTTATAATGAATGAGACTTGTCAGAAACAAGGTGACGCAACTGTTACTGGTCGCATTTATGGATTCTTTGAAGATGAAAACTTCAAGTATCTTGATGTTGCAGTTACTGGTGGAACCTTTGCTACATTGGATTATGTTGTTGGTGCAACAAATACTACAACAGCACAGATTAATGCTATTGAAGATAGGATTCAGATTACTGATCTTGTTGGTGAATTTGGTGATAATATTCCATTCAAGGGATATAATAGTGGTGCAACTGCAGTTCCAACAGGATTCTTAAAAGCAGAAGCTGCTGTTACAGATAATAGTGGTGGTAAACTAACTGTTGATACTGAAACCTTAACAGGCACATTTGAAACTACAGCAACAATTTATCCAGCAACATCAAAATTATATGTTGATGTTCTTAAGTATGATGGATTAGATCTTAATATTGGTCATAGAATCTCTTCTACTGGTCATATAAGAATTGGTATTTCAATCATTGACAATAAGAATATATTTGTAGTTGGTAATAAACTCAATAAGATTACTAACGGTATCATGGATATCAATAATTACGGTTATATTACCGAAGTTGATATCGATAATAACTTGGTTTACATTAGTTTAGTTGATGGAAATATACAAAATGGTGATCAAGTTGGTGACTTTGGTCTTGGAACTGACCCTGTAAATCCACAAGGTCACGCAAACGTAGTTACTAAACTTGTTGTTGATGGTGCTGCAACTGCTTTGGTTCAAGATATACAGGCTGCAGGTATTAATAAGCGTTTCTATCTAAGTGATGTTCGTGGAACATTCAGTGGTAGAGATGGCATTATGAGTAAGGATAATTACAAGGGTGCAATTCTTAGTAAGGTTGATCTTAGAGGACGTGTTGAACGTGCGTTCAGAGGATTTGATGGTGTTCAAACTACCTTCAAGTTAACCATTGAGAATGGCACGAAGTACTTCCCAGATCCAGCAGGACACATGCTTCTCTTTATTAATGGTGTTCTACAACCTCCTGGCTCTGCAAACGCATATACAGCGTTCTCAGACAATCTTCAGTTCACTGAGGCACCAGATCTAGGTGCATCGTTCACAGGATTCTACGTAGGTAAGTTGAGACAGTTGGATGATATATCCTTCGAGTTTGACTCCTTACGTCAGTCATTCAACCTAAAACGTGATGACGTGTTCTACTCATTGACACTGACTGATGGTGTTCAATCTTCTACAATCCTTCCAGAAAATAATATTATATGCTCACTGAATGGTGTTATTCAGGAACCAGGCGTTGGTTTTGAATTGGTTGGTTCTAGAATAATCTTCTCTGAGATTCCTCGTGTTGGATCAACATTCGTTGCATTCTCCTACGTTGGTTCTGAGGCAGACGTTGACGCTGCAGAAGTTGTACCACCAATTGAAGTTGGTGACTTTATCGATATTCAAGGAGAGACTGAAGATCGTGAAGTTGCTGTTATTGAATCTTCTAACTCTTTGATTACCTTTGACTATCTTGGATCTGTATTCGGACAAGATGCTAAAGGTGCTGCTCAACTGACATCTGGAACTATTGAGAAGGTTCAGGTGACCTCTGGTGGATCTGGTTATACAACTAGACCAACAGTAAGAGTTGACTCTATATCTGGATTTGATGGTAACATTCGCGCACTAGTTGGTGTTGCTGGTGTTGAAATTAGTAATGCAGGTAGTGGATATGAGAATCCTATAGTTTCAGTTGAGACTAGCGTACCAGATAACTGGACTGCTCCTGACTTAAGTCTATACGGAGAGGAACCAGTTGACCCCGAAACCCCATAAATAACTAAAAAAGTAGCGAGTAATGGCTAAACAAACATTAGGTCTTGGATCTGCTGCAAACGATAATACGGGTGATACCCTTCGTGCAGGTGGTGATAAGATTAACGACAATTTCAGCGAAGTATATACTGCTCTAGGTAATGGAAGTAATCTAACGGTTACTCTTGCAAACCCTGCTGTTGGACATGTCTTGCGTTACAATGGCACAACTTTTCTACCTTCAGACTATACACAATTAACTTCCGCGCTTGATGTAAATAGTAATTCGATAATTTCTTCTTCAAACGGTAATATTGTTGTTGCTCCTAATGGAACTGGAAACGTAACCATATCAAATGGTAGTGTTACCAACACATTTAATGGTACTGATGGCATTATTGATATGCCAACAAAGGTAAAATATAAGAATGAGTATGCTAATATAGGTTCTGCTCCTTCTGCTGCATCATATACAGGATATTTCTTTACAGTTGATGGTGATGATAACCCATATGTAAACATTAATATTACAGCAAATGGTGTTGGTGATACACAAGCAAAAGTTTTAACACAATATTCTAGTCTTGGTCTTATAGGAGATGTTGATACTGCAACCAATGCTCCTACTGATGGACAACTTTTAAAATGGCAAACATCAGGTGGTAAATGGATTCCTGCTGATGACCTTGCTGGTGCTGGATCACAGAATTTATTTGAATCCGTTGCTGCTGATACTGGAACTACTACTGCTGATGCTGAAAATGATACATTAACACTTGCTGGTGGAAGTGATATTTCAACTAGTATCTCTGGTGATACTGTAACAATTAACTATACTGGAACTCCTATAACAACATTTGCTGGATTAACTGATAGTGATCTTAGTGGAATTGTTAAAGGTGACTCAATCTATTGGAATAATACTGATTGGGTTGTTTCTAGAAGTCCTGTTATTTGGTGGAACTTAAACGCCAGTGGTTCATCTGATTATACATTCTCTGGTCCTGGATTTACTGGTGCGGTAAATGATCCTAACCTTTATGTTTATAGAGGATTTACTTATATCTTTGACAACTCAGTTCAGGGTGGTGCTCATCCATTTAGGATTCAAAGCACTCAAGGATTAACTGGAACACCATATACTACTGGTCAAAGTGGTAGTGGATCTAATATTTTATATTGGACTGTTCCTTTAGATTCACCTGCGACACTTTATTATCAATGCACACTTCATGCCGCTATGAACGGCACTATTAACGTAGCAACATAATATAGATGGCAAGACAAGTTCCTGGTTCTGGTGCTGTCATTGAACCAATTTTCGATGAGATTTTTGGGGTTCGTGCAGTAGAAGTTGTAGATGGTGGTACTGGATACTCACAATCAGATCCACCACGTCTTACTATAACTGGCTGTGGAACTCCAGATGTAGAAGCATTATTATATCCAATGATTGATCCTGATTCGGGAAAGATCATACACGTTCGTGTTCTTACTAGAGGAAGAGGATACGATCCTTTACGTTTAACTATTGTTCCTGAACAAGAAACTCCTAATGTTGTAACGTCATTTGATATTAATAGGATTTGGCAGAGTCATCCAAATTCTCCTCTGAGTGGAACTCACACTATGGATAGTGGAACTCCACCACAAAAGACTGATAGATTACAAATAGTATCGGATAATCATCCTAAACCATCTCAAATATTTGCAAATGAGAGACAGCCAGGAGGGTCTGGAGATCTTGTAGATAGATCATTTGATCAAACATTCATATACAGAGGTGGTAAAGACGTTCCTAACCCAAATACAAGGGAATTTGAGAACGATAAATCTATGGGTATAATGGCAAATGGTGTATTATTACATACACCAGAATGGGGACAGGATGGTAATCCTCCTCCAGGATTTGCTATTGATGCAGTAAAATATCCTTATATTAAAACTAATAATACATACGATGCAGTAATTGATAATAACACATATTATTATCAAACAAATAAATTAAAAAATGAATTTGCTTTAGATAATGGAGTTTTTGATTGGGGTAGAATAAGACAATTTACTTGGAAGATTAAAACTGAAACTGATAACGTATTAATAGAAGTTGCTAATTTAGATGAGACTATAGGTTCAGTTGAAGTAGGTAGAGTTGTTGATTGTATCAGTAGTACTGCTAAAGGTGAAGTAGCAAAGATTGTTAAGAACAATCAAGGAAATGTAACTAAGATTTATTTAAGAAGCCTTACTGGTGTTGGTTTTCAAGAGAATGATGTATGTTTAGGTGCTAATGGATTCCAGTTTAGGGTTCAAGGTATTCCAACTCTCTTACCTAATGGTATTTTTTATATTGATTTTGGAACGGATGCTCAAGAATTTGGACCATTTTCTCCAGGAACATATTATTTTGCTCCAGAAGATATTAAAGTCCAAAGAAATTATTTGATTATTTGGGATCAAAGTGATGCGTCTAATCAGACACCAATGCAGCATCCTATGCAGTTTAGCACGACTCCTGATGGTCCTCTAAACTCTACACCTGGAACCCTTTACTATAATAGTACTGGTGTAACACAAGCACCTGCTACTGATTATGAGCAAGAGTATCAAGCATTATTCTTGATGAATGCTGATGAAACTAATAAGATATATTATTACTGTAAGAATCATCGTTACATGTCTGGTTATCAGGGCGATGAAGGATATCTAATTCTTGATCCTGCTATAGATCCAGACCCAACAGTCAACACATATTATTTCACTGATTACTATCAGTCAAATTCAAATGATCCAAATACTATTGACTATTCTAGGCATGTAGATGGACATTCTAAGATTTTGGGTATGTCCTTTGATGGATATCCCATTTATGGACCTTGGGGATATAATGCTTCTGGTGCAACTGCAAGAGAAACTAGTGGATATAGATTAAGAACTACTGGTGAACTAGCAGGTAATCGTCCTCAAGTTAATACTATTTCTACAGTTACATATACAGTAACATTATCTAATAATCAATTCCTTTTTGATGGTTCTAGACCTCCTTTCTTATCTCTTGAAAGAGGTAAGACATATATCTTTAATCAAGATGATTCAAGTAATGATAGTAATCATATCTTCATTAGTACTAATGAAAATGGTTGGCATGTAGGTGCACCACCTATTATTGGAGATACTTCATATCTTCTTGGTGGTAATCATGTAACTTATTGGATTGATGGTTCTGAGACTACCTATACTACTTGGATTAGTGCATTTAATACTGCTACAACTAGAGAAGTTCGTTTCCATATTCCAGTTGATGCACCTAATGCTTTGTATGTATTTGGATATTCAACACCAGATATAGGTATCAGAACAGTTCAAGATGGTTATTTGCTTGGAGATTTAGTTGAAGATTATATTTGGGAATCTGGTCAAGGAACTCTTGATGCATCAAATGGTAAGTTTGGTCCTACTCCAGAATATCCTAATGGAACATATGCTTATTATATGATTGAAGATAGTGGTGGTAATCCAATTTATCCTTATGCTATAGGTAAACAGTTCTATGGAGAGGCTTTATTTGAAGGAGATTTGGTTCCTTCACAAGTAGAATCATTCCCATCAGGTGCAGCAGGAGATGTTGTTCTTAAATCAGATGGAACTCTTTCTTATATTAAGATGACCAAATTTGGTGATAACTATTTTGGTCCTGCTCAAGCAAAGATTTTAGGTGGACAAGGAACTGGTGCACTAGCAAGTCCTATTGTTCAAACTATTACTGGTTTATCATTATTAAACTCTGGTAAAGAATATGCAACACCTCCAACACTTATATTTGAAGGTGGCGGTGGTGGTGTAGGTGCAGAAGGTGCTGCTGAAATTGATACATTTGGTAAGGTTACTTCAATTAATATTGTAGATGAAGGTGAATTTTATCAAGAACCTCCATATATTTTAATCACAGGTGGTGGTGGATTAGGTGCTAAAGCGGTTGCTAGAATTGATCAAGGTGTAGTAGTTGGTATTGATGTTACTGATCCTGGTTCTGGTTATATCAATCCACCAAATATAATCTTTACGAAGTTAATTAATTTAAAACGTAAGACTAGAGCAAGACAGTCTTATAATTCTACAGCAATATTCTTAACTGGTCTTGTTAAAGACTTAGCGGCTGCTGATACAGAAATCTATACTGATACTACTACAGGTTTTCCTGGATCTGGATCTCTTATTGTTAATACAGAGACTATTACCTATACTGCTAAATCAGAAGGTAAGTTCTCTGGTTTAACTAGAGGTGTTAATTTTAACTATGACCAGAGAGTTATATTAGATGCATCTCAGAATAACCAGCAAGATATATCAACATATCAGTTTAGTGTTGGTGACAGAGTAATTCGTAGGTTAGATAACGCAAATAATAAGGTAGCTAAAGTATATGACTGGAACCCTGAAACTAGAGAACTATTAGTAACATTTGAAGTTGATGAATTAGCATTCATTGATGGTGGTATTCCTTCAACACAAGATGCGATTGTTCAATTTGATGCAGGTGTTGCTGCTAGTGCACCTAATGGATTTGAACCTCACACCACTACATTTGCTGCAAATGAAAATATTGTAACTTTAACTGTTCCTATAGGACAAATTATTGATACTAAGTTTGTTGACGTTGCAGAAAATGCTGGTGCTGGTGATGGTATTCCAGATTTAACTAATACTGGTACTGATTTTGAGAATCAGATTTCACTAGATGGTGGAATACATACTTCTTTATATGGTATTGAGGAAACTCAAGGTGGTCAGAACACAACTCTATTTGCTATTGGTGATCAAGTAAAAGATGGTTCTATTCCATATAAGTATGCAACAGTTGAAGTTGCAGGAACATTAACAGATGGTATAGATCATTCAGCAAAATTAAATGTTTATGTTGATTTGAACGTTGGTAATGGTCAAAACTATGTTGTTAATGATTTGGTGACTGGTGATGTATCAGGTGTGAGAGGAACGGTTCTTGGATGGGATGCTAATACTGGACTTTTAGAAGTTGGTAATATTGTTCCATATAATACTGGTAATATCAATGTTGGTATTGCTGGTTATTTCTATGAATTCTCAGCCAATGGAACAGTTATTGATTACATTGTTCAGAATCCAGGAACAAACTATACTGCTATACCAACGATTGCAGTAGAAAATATTGGTGATATACAGTCAACAGCTACAGTAAATATGACTGCTGCTGGTGACCAGGTCGCTTCTTTAACTATCACAAATGGTGGATATGGAATAGTTCAGTCAATTGACGAGAGTTATGACATACATCCAACAGTGACATTCAACAATAATCCAAGTGATACCACGGGATCTGGTGCAGTTGCACAAGCAATTCTTGGTGGTGAACGTATTGCTGGTAACACTGGTGCAAGTTATAGAATTAAGAGAATTGAGTACCAAGCACAACTCCAGTCTAAGGAGTAGGCAGAATACACATAAATAAACAGGAGGACAATAGTCTTAGGAAATGGCAGCTCTATTAACTGATCAATTTAGAATTTTTTCAGCACAAAAATTCATTAAGGCTCTTGAAGGTCCAGTTGCAACTCAAAGTGATGAAGTAGCAGGTGCCACAAGAGACAGGTTATACCTTTTCATAGGTAGACCACAAAGCTGGGATAATGAAAACTCGCCCCCACAGGCAGTTGATTCATTCTCAGAATTTTCTGGTTCTTATGATGATATGGTTTCAATGAAGCGTGTGCTGGCTTCTGACACTGTTCAAGTTGTTCGTAGAATTGACTGGGTTTCCCCAGAACAAACTACTGGTGGTTTGGGATTTACTTATGACATGTATCGTCATGATTATTCTCCAAGTAAAACTGCTGCTTCTGGTGCTACTAAACTATATGATTCTGATTTTTACGTTGTAAACAGTCAGTATCAATGTTATAAGTGCATCTATAACGGAACTTCTCCTAGTGATCCTAACGGAAAACCCTCAACTGTTGAACCAACAGGAACATCTACTTCGATTATCACTACTGGTGATTCTTATCGTTGGAAGTATGTTTACACTATTCCAGTTGCAAGTGTTTTGAAGTTCTTCTCGAACGACTATATGCCCGTATTTACAAATGATGCGGTGAAAACAAATGCTGTTGCTGGTGAAATTGACACTGTTGTTATTAACGCTGCTGGTTCTGGTTACAATAATGGTACCTACGACAACGTTGCTATCAACGGTGATGGCACTGGTGGTCGGGTTAGTATCGTGGTTGATGGCGGTAAAATTATTTCTGCTACTGTTACCTCTGGAGGTACTGGGTATACCTTTGGTAAAATTTCTGTTGATAATATTACTGGTATTGGTACTGGCACGGGTGCTCAAGTCGATGTCATAGTTCCACCTCCTGGTGGTCATGGTGCTGATGCTGTTGTAGAACTTGGTGCTTTCCGAGTTATGATCAACGCTAAACTCTCATATGATGAAGGTGCTGGAGACTTCCCAGTTGATAACGATTATCGTCGTATTGGTTTAATTACAAACCCACTTAAGTATGGAACTGAAGAATTAATTTCAGACTTGACGGTATCTGCAACTAAAGGAGTTATATTCTCACCTACATTCCAAGGAAACTACGTTCCTGATGAGATTATTACCCAAACAAGAGTTGTTGGTGGAACCAACGTTACTGCACGTGCTCGTGTTGTTTCTTGGAACGCTACAACAAAACTACTGAAATACTATCAAAATGCTGTTGACGGTATCTTCCCTGAAGTTACTGGAACACAGAATGAATTTGATGGATCTAACGTTATTAATGGTGCTACATCTGGTGCTGCTGGTCAACCTGATGTTAACTTCCCCGCCATACCAAACTCCTCTTCTAGAACTATTAACAACACTGAATATGACTTGGGTATGAAATTCAATAATGGTTATGCAAAACCTGAAGTTGCTTCAAGTAGCGGTGACGTTGTTTACATAGATAATAGAAGATCTATTAGTCGTGCAAATGACCAGGTAGAAGATATTAAAATCGTAATCGAGTTCTAAAATCGAATGGCACAAAATACTAATTTAAATGTAACCCCGTATTACGACGACTTTGATAAAGCAAAGAACTTTTATCGGGTTTTATTTCGTCCTGGATTTCCAATACAGGCAAGAGAATTAACACAGTCTCAATCTATTCTGCAAAATCAGATTGAGAATATGGGAACCCATCTATTTAAAGATGGTTCGATGGTTATTCCAGGTCAGGTAGGTTATGACTTGAATGTTAATGCCATTATGGTCCAAGAGTCATTCTTGGGTGCTGATGTTGAAAGTTATAGAAGTCAGATTACAGGAAAAATTATTACAGGTTTGAGCTCTGGTGTTAAAGCCAAAGTTCTTTATAGTATTTCATCGGCTGATTCGGATAAAGGATATATTACACTCTACCTTAAATACATTGAATCTGGTGGAACAGAAAATAGTCAAGATACATTTACAAATAATGAACAGTTAATCACTGATACTGAAATCACTTTTGGTACAACTCTAATTGAAGTTGGATCACCATTTGCACAATTACTTCCTACTGAAGCAACTCAAGTTGGTTCTGTTGCATATGTTCAAGAAGGTGTTTACTTCATTCGTGGTTTCTTCGTAGACGTACCTTATCAGTATATTCTCCTTGATCAGTATGGAAGCTCACCAAAATACAGAATCGGACTTGAAATCCTTGAGTCAATCATCACCCCAGAAGATGACTTATCCCTCAATGATAACGCTGCAGGAACATCTAATTATGCTGCTCCTGGTTCTCACAGGTTCCGAATAACTACTAACCTAGTTAAGAAATTACTTACAGATGAAGCAGATAAAGACTTCATCGAATTACTACGTATCAATGGTAATAAGATTGAGAAATTAGTTGATCGTAGTGCATATGATGAATTAGAAAGGTCTCTTGCTACCAGAACTTATGAAGAGTCTGGTGATTATGTTGTGCAAGATTTCCAGATTACTATGAGAGAGAACCTTAATGATGGGTTCAATAATGGTGTGTACACCTCTGGTGATACTACTGCTCAAGGAAATTCAGCAGCAGAAAGTTTATATGCTGTTGAGATGGGTCCAGGTGTTGCATATGTTAGAGGATATAGACTTAAAACTCTATCACCAACTTATGTTGACTTAGCAAAACCAAGGGATACTGATGCTGCTCAAAACACTATTATCCCATTTACTTTAGGCAACTACTCTAAAGTTAAGAATATTTGGGGATTCTTAAATACTGCGGGTTCTACTATTGCTAATGCATATCAAACAGTAGAATTACGTGATAATTTCACAGCAACTCCTGGTGATGCACAAGGTAATCTTATTGGATATGCACGTGCAGCATCTTTAGAATTCCTTCAAGATCCAGATACAACCTTTGGTAATACAGATGACAAATATAATTTGCACTTATTTGATGTGCAGATGTTTACTGTATTGCAGTTAGGAAGTGCTCAAACGATTAGTACTGGTGCTGCAGATAATAGAGGTTCTCTTCTTGTAGGTGCTTCTTCTGGTGCTAGAGCATATCTTATTGATAACGTATCTTCTGCAACACATCTTCCTGTTTATCAAGTGGAAGGAGCGTTCCAGAAAGGAGAAATGGTTACTCTAGATGGATTAAATTTAGATACTATTACTAATGTTCATACCTATAAGTATTCTGATACACGTCAGATAGTTGGTAGGGATGAATCTACTTTAGCAGTAGAATTTACTTCTGACCTTATATTAGAAGATTTAAAATTCCTTCAAGGTGCTACATTTACATATGATGCTACTGGTGGTTCAGAAAAGATTACTGGTTTAAATTCTAATTTCGCTGCAGACTTAAGACCTGGCGATAGAATTTACTTCTCAGAAACAAAGTATGTTGATGTTGATTTTGTTAATCCTTCTAACCTAGGTTCATCAAATATCAATAACATCTTTACCTTTACTACTCAAGAAGTTAATGTAACTCCTCCAGGTTCTAACTATCCTGCTGCTGGAACATATAATACACTTCTTAGATATAGAGGAAAACTTTGGGAGACTGAGAATGCAAATCTTCTCAAAGAAATGCCTAGCCCATATGTTAAATCTATTTCAGATGAATCATGTATTGTTAGGAGAACGTTTGATTCACAAACAGTTGCTGCAAACGCTATATCAATTACGCTACCTGAGAATGAACAGTTTGAAGCAATATCAAACTCTGCATATTCATTCACTGTTATGGGTAGTACCTCTGCAGCCTATCCTGTAGGTAAGCAGATTCCTATTGATACTGTAAACTCTGGTGCTATAGGTTATACAACATTTACCTCTGCTGATAGAACTACTATTCAGGTAGTTAATTTAGATGTTACTGGTGATGGTGGTGCAATTACTTCTGTTAAGGTTACTGCATCTATATCTAAAAACGTTACTACCAAGAAGACAAAATCACCTACAAACATGTTTGTATTGAAGGTGAATCAAACAATTCAGAATTTAGATAAGCAAAACTATGGTCTATCATATTCTGGAGTATACGGAATTAGAATTGAAGATAAAGATATATCATTAGGTATAACAGACGTATTCAATGTTCATGCTGTTTATGAATCGTTGGATGATAGTGATCCTGTAATACCTTCAATTACTTTAGTTGAACCAACATTCTTTGCAACTAAGAGTGTTGTTGTTGGTAAGACTTCTGGTGCTAGAGCACGAGTTGTTGACTTTAACTCAAGTACTTTAAAACTATCACTTGTTTATCTTAGTGGTAAGTTCATTTCTGGTGAAACTGTTGATGGATATAATAGCAGTAACATTGCTATTCAAGGTATTATTAATGACTCTGCTGGATCTATTATTGATGGATCTAAAGTTATTACAGATCGTTATTTACTAGAAACTGGTCAAACCAATTTCATATATGGAGTTTCAAAACTTGTAAGAAAGAAAGGTGTTGCACAACCAATTAGAAAAGTTAAGATTGTTCTAGACTATTATGCACATGCTGCTACTGGAGATTACTTCGGTGGACAATCCTACTTGGATACTGCATATGCAGACATTCCATATTATCAAGAATTCTTCTTACCTGATTACTTAGACTTCCGTCCAGGTGTTAGAAATCTATTTACTGGAACAGGATCTGTTGCATCTCCAGCATATGTAAATGCTGCTACATTAGACTTTAAGCACAGAACATTCCCAACAGCAGGTAGTCCAGCTGCAACTCTATTTGACGTTCCTAAAGTCAATAGTGATTTCAGATGTGACTTTGATTGGTATCTTCCTAGGGTTGATAAACTATTCTTATTACCTAATGGAGAATTCCAGGTTGTTAAAGGTAAGTCAGCGCAGATTCCTGCTCCACCAGACAACCTACAGGATGGTATGCTTCTAGCTACTATGATCCATGCTCCATATGGATTTGATCCTTCATCTGATGTTATTATTGAGAAGTCTGATAACAGACGTTATACCATGCGTGACATTGGTAAGTTAGAGAAACGTCTTGACCAAGTTGAGTATTATACATCACTCAACATGTTAGAGAGTGATACATTCAATATTGAGATAATGGATTCTTCTGGTAAGAATCGTTTGAAGAATGGATTTATAGTTGATGATTTTACAGATCATTCTAAATCCAGTACAGTTAACGCAGACTACAGTGCTGCTCTCAGTTATGAGAACGGAACATGTCAGTCTTCACATTATACTACTAACGTAGCATTATTAATTAATGAGTCTCTATCTGCAAATTATCAAAAGACTGGTCCTTTAATTTCTTTACCTTATACTGAAATAGCATTAATTACACAGTCTTATGCATCACGTGTAGAGAATGTAAACCCATTTAACGTGTTTGCTTATATTGGTCGTATTGATTTACTTCCTGCTTCAGATGACTGGGTAGATACTAATCGCTTACCTGTCAATGTAATTGATATTGAAGGAGATTTTGAAGCCACATTTAGAGAACAAGGTGCAGACCAAAATGGATTTGCTCCTATTCAATGGGGATCATGGAATACTACATGGAGTGGAACTTCAGGTGGTGGATGGAGTACATGGAGAGAACATACCTTTGCGAACTATGTCCGTGGTAGAGGTCGTCGTGTCATGGGATCTAGAACGATTACTACGACGAATCAACAAACCAGACGTGGTATTAGAACTAGAGTAGTTCCTAGAATTGATCGTCAATCTATGGGAGATAGAACTGTATCTTCAACTTCTATTCCTTGGATTCGTTCTAGAAATATTCAAGTAACTGTTGCTCGTATGAAGCCTAGAACTACGTTCTATGGATTCTTCGATGGAACTAAGATTGGTGATTATTTGATGCCGAAGGTTCTTGAAGTAATTAAAGATCCTAGCACTGATAGTAGAACTAACTCAACACCGTTTGTTATTGGTGAAACAGTTAGAGGTTTAACAAGTGGTGCCAGATTTAGAGTTGGTTCCCCTAATGATTTCTTTAAGTGGAATCCATATGATGATACTGATATGCCTTCATCTTATTCATCAACAACTAACTTTATAAACGTTGATACTGAATCACTTGCAGCACAAGCAGTTGGACAATACTATGGTAATATCCAAGTTGGTGAAGTATTACTTGCTTCTTCTGGTGCTAGAGCAGTTGTAAGAGATCGTAGATTAATTACAGATAGATTAGGACAGTGGAAAGGATCACTCTTTATTCCACCACCTCAAGTCAGCACCAACCCTCGTTGGTCTACTGGTACAAGACTATTAAGATTAACAACAAATAAAGATGATGCAAGGACTGCAGGAACAGTCGCATCTGCTGCACAGACAGAATATGCAGCAACAGGTACACTCAATACCTTACAAGAAAACGTATTAGCAGTTAGAAATGCTGAACTTGTTGTAGACACAGTAACACAAGACAGAACTGTTAGAACAACTAGAACTGAGTCACGTCAGGTTGGTTGGTGGGATCCCCTAGCACAATCATTCTTGGTTGATGAAGAGGGTGGTGTATTCATTACTTCTGTTGATGTTTACTTCAATGCTAAGGATAGTAACATTCCGATCTCTATGCAGATCAGAACAATGGAAAATGGTTATCCAACAACTGCTATTCTTCCATTCTCAGATGTTACGGTAACACCAGATACTATTCAGACATCTGAAACTGGTGCTATTGCAACTAAATTTACATTCCAAGCACCTGTTTATATTCCTCAGTCTATTGAACATTGCTTTGTTCTCTTCTCAGACTCTAACGAATATCAAGTTTGGATCTCTAGGATGGGTGAATTAGATATTACTGGAGACAGAACTATATCTGAACAGCCTTATGCTGGTGTTCTATTCAAATCACAGAACGCAACTACATGGACAGCAGACCAGTACGAAGACCTTAAGTTTGTTGTGTATAAGGCAGTATTCAATACTGGAGTTGCCTCTCAACTTACACTTAATAATGCTCCTCTGGATACAGGTAATGGTGGTAAACTCGTATTAAGAACTGATCCAATTCAGACATATCAACCTGAATTGCAATTGGTTATGAATGCTGTTTCTGCAACTCTTCCTTATACAGTTGGTGCTCGTGTTTATCAGAAAACGACTCTTGCTCAAGGAACAGTTAAGGAAGTTACAGATAGTAATGCTGGAGTATTATTAACTGTTAATGATATTTCTGGAACATGGCAATCTGGTTCTGCTACTGGTGGAACAGTTATTAACAGATTGGTTTCTTCTAAGACTCTTTGCACAATGACAGTAAGTAGTGCATCAGGTGACTTTACTGTAGGTGAAACAATCACTGGTAACAGTTCTGCTGCACCTACTGCAGAGGTTATTACTTGGACAGATAGTGGTGGTGGTAATGGAACATTAACACTTAAGTATGTTTCTACAGTCTTTACAGCATCTACAGAACAGATTACTGGAGGAGATTCTGGTAAGACTGCAACTGTTGCTTCTGTAACTTATTCTGGAGATGCCGTATCTTCTAGTGTTGTTCAGAATGCATTCCCTGCCAGCACACCAACATATACTACATCTCAAAGAAGAATTACTGTTCAGCATTCCCATCATGGTATGCATGATACAGACAATAATGTTATTCTTGAAGGTATTAAATCTGAAGTATCTGATACATACTTGACATCATCAATATCAGATTCTGATACTGCTATTCAAGTTAATGATGCAACTGCATTCCATACTGTTATTAATGGTGCTAATGTTGGAACATTAAACCTTGGGTATATTAAGATTGATGATGAAATTATGTCATACAGTGGTATTAGTGGAACTGCTAAGACTATAACTGTTGCTGAAAGAGGACTTGATGGAACTACAGCAGCAAGTCACACTGATGAATCAGTAGTTGAATGTTATAACTTAGATGGTATTCCTCTAATTGAGATTAATAAGACTCATGCTGCTATTCAGAATCCTACTTTAGATAGTTACGATCTTGCTACATCATCTATTGCCAGATTAGGTATTAGATCAGGTGGTAGTAGCATAGTGGCAACACAAAATATTCAGTATGAAATTCTATCACCGCAGATTCAGAAGATGGTTCTGCCTAAGACCCTAGTCACAGCAAGGGTTAATACAATTACTGGTACATCTATTAATAACGGTCAGTCATTACCACAGAACTCCTTTAGTAATACTGGAGAGTTCTATGATGTTAACCTAGGTGAGGATAATTACTTTGTTGCTCCACAATTAGTTTGTTCACAGATTAATGAGTCTGCTGAATTGAGTGGTGCTAAGTCATTTAGAATGGATCTAACATTATTCAGTGAAAAGGATAATGTAAGTCCTATTATTGATACTGACAGAATGTCTATTACGACAATCAGTCAAAGAATTAATGCACCAGCAGATACAAATACAGCAACATTACCAATTGGTGATGAACATAATGGATGTTATATTACTAAGATCGCAGATCTAAGTAATCCATCATCTTCTATTAAGTTGATCTTTGCAGGTTACCGTCCACCTAATACTGAGATTAAACCTCTATATAGAGTACTTCCTTCTGGTTCTACTGACTCTATAGATGCTTTAGGATGGGAATTCTTTGACACTAGCAATGCTAAGATACCACAAACATCTGATATAATCTTGTATAGTGACTATGAATATGAAGTTGCTGGTTTAGACTTCTCACAATATCAAATAAAAATTGTATTTGTATCTCCAAACCAAGCATACTCACCTATTATTAAAGACTTGAGGGTAATCGCCTTAGCAGTATAATGAAAATTCCTATTAAAGATCTTGACGGTTGGTATAAAGATGATGAAAATGGGTCAGTGCAATGCTCTGATGATGCCAAGTATAATCAATACATGGCTGCACATAGAGCAGAACAAAAGAAAAAGGAGGAGTTCCAGACTTTACAAAATGATGTTTCTGGGTTAAAATCAGATATGAGTGAGATCAAATCACTTTTACTAACGTTAGCTGACAAATCATGACCACTGAAGAATTACCAAAGGTATCACAGGAAGAGATGCTCGTTCAATTTAAAGAGCGATACTCTGCTCTGATTAATGAAAACCAGCAACTTGCTGAATCAATTAAAAAGAATGAAGTGCAAGCACTCAAGCTTCAGGGTGCCATAGAAGCACTAGAATATTATGCTCCACCAGAGGAAACACCTCCTGAAATTGAAGGAGATGATGTTACCGATGAATCCCCTGGATTGACTGAAACTGAATAATAATCAAGGGGACACAAGTCCCCTTTCTTTATGGCATAAATAACTTGGAAGCATGTTCTCATAGAGTTGTCCTAGAATAAAATGGCAAATAGAATTCAATTAAGGCGAGGTGGTGCTCAGGAGTGGGCAAACGCTAACCCGACACTTGCTCAAGGTGAATTAGGTATCGAATTAGATACTGGTCGCTTTAAGATAGGTGATGGTGTATCAGCATGGAACACCTTACGTTATGAAAGACCAGTAGAATCAATATCTAATACAGCAAATACATTAGTACAAAGGGATGCTGACGGTAATTTTGCCGCTGGTGTTATTACTGCAACTCTAATTGGTAACGCTTCAACTGCTGCTAGATTATCATCTACTCGACAAATAACTCTATCTGATGATATTACTGCTTCAGGAACATTTGACGGTTCTGCAAACTTAAATCTTTCAACAGAACTTGGTCTAGTTTCAACTCTTCCTCATTATGATGGAACATCAAGTTCTACAGGTGTATACAATAAAGTTACTGTAGATGCTAAAGGTAGAATTACTAATGCTACAGACTTTACTGCAACTAATAATGGAACCCTTGCTGATTACGGTCTAGACGGGACTGTAGAGGGTGCTTCTGCTCAGCCGTATGATTTAGACCTAGTTGCAATTGCAGGTCTTACAACGACTGGTATGCTCTCTAGAACCAGTGGTGGTTCTATGGCAACCAGAACCATTACTGGTACTGCTGGAAAAATACAAATTAATAATGGTGCAGGTGTTAATGGTAATCCTACTATTAACCTTATAACAACTACTGTAACTTCAGGTGATTATAATACTGAATCTTTAACATCCGTAAATGCTGTTGGATCTAACAGTGAACCATTTGGAACAGAAACTGTAAACGCAGTTAAGTTCACTGTTAATGAAGATGGTAGAATAACCTCTGCTACAAACCTTCCTATTGCTACTGCTACGGAAGGTAGTAAGTATACTGCATTTAATGGTGGTACAACTTATGTTCGTGATGATATTATAGAAACTGGTAGTAACGTCTATCAAGCAATACAAGGAATAGCTTCTGGGGGTATTGCACCAACTCATACAGATACATCTGACACTAACGGTTGGAGATATCTTGCTGCTGCAGCAACTGAGCAAAAAGGTCTTGCATCATTTGCTCAAGAAGATTTTGATGTTGATTCAAATGGTCATGTCACTATTGCTGCTCTTGGTGTTGATAATTCTCAACTACAAAATAATAGAATTGGTTTTGCTGATGGTAACACCAAAGAAGACTTTGCATTAGATCAAGAACTTACCGCCTCCACAGGTTATCGTGGATTCAACTATCTGAATTATGTTAAAATTAATGATACAAGCGGCAATCTTCTGTTTGGCGCAAATAATACGGGTGATGGTGGTGCTGGAGAGATTGATGTTAACGTCAGATCCTATTTCAGTGATCCAGACATTACCCTCGACGGAGCGACTGCACAAACTTTAGATAAGACTGGAGATGGTAATTTAACATTCCAGTTAACACAGAACACTGCACAAAATAGAAACTTTACTCTTGCTTCAACGAATTCTGGTGCTGGCACTAGCACATTATCAATTACTTCTGAAGATGTAGTTGATATTCAAGCAAGTGATGCCGCTGGTAAGGTTCATCTTGAAACCATGAGGTTCCAAGCTGATCATATTGGTGCTACTGGTGATATTCTAATTGACCCTAATGATGATAGAGATGTTAGTGGTCTAGTAACAATCAGAGGTAATCTACAAGTAGATGGAACGACTACAACCGTTAATTCAACCGTTACTACGTTGGATGATCCTATTATTACTCTCGGTGGTGATACTGCTCCTGCTTCAGACGACGGTAAGGATAGGGGAGTTGAATTCAGATATTATGACACAGCAGCAAAAGTTGGATACTTTGGTTACGACGATTCGTACACAGATCTTGGAGGCCATTCAGGAGGATTCACATTCCTCTACGATGCCACAAATACCGCAGAAGTATTCTCTGGAACAGATGCAGGGGTCTATGCTGGAAATTTAAAACTTACAACAAATACTAACTCAACATCTAATACTACTGGAGATTTAGTGGTCGCAGGTGGTGTTGGTATTGGAGATGATGTTAATATTGGTGGAACACTTGATGTTGACACTAACTTTAGAACTCATGGAACTTCTCGTTTCGATGATGAAGTAGTTATTCAAGGTGCTTCTAAAGACTTCATAATGAAGAACGGAAGTGGAACTGCAAAGATTACAGCAGGATCTACTACTGGTAACATTACTATGGAGGGTATTCTTGCCGTCACAGGTAATGTAGATGTTAATAGTAATAAGTTCAATATAACAGCAGCAACAGGTAATACTGCTATTGCAGGAACTTTAACAGTATCAGATGAGACTATTGTTAAAGCAGATAATAAGAATTTCAAAATTCAAACTGCTGCTGGAGTAGATAAGTTTACTGTTGACACAGACAATGGTAATACAGTTATTGAAGGTACACTGAATACTAAGTTGGGTGTTGATTTTGATACAACATTAAACGTTGATGGTGAAGCAACATTCCAAGATAATATTATATTAAATGCTGATAATAAGAACTTTAAGATTCAATTAGATAATGGCACAGATAAGTTTACTGTTGCTTCTGCTACTGGTAATACAGTAGTTGAGGGAACTCTTAATGTTAAGTCTGGTGTTGATTTTGATAGCACACTTAATGTTGATAATGCAGCATCCTTCCAGCATAATGTAACTATTAATGCTGATAATAAAGAATTTAAAATACAGAATAATTCTGCACAAGATAAGTTTGTAGTTGATACTGACAATGGTAATACGACTATTCAAGGAACAGTTGATATTGTTGGTAACACAACTCTCACAAATAACCTTACGATTAATGGTTCTCAAACTACTGTAGGTAATGCAAGTTCTGATGTTCTTACTGTTAACGCAGACGCTACTTTCACTGATGACCTCACAGTCAATGCAACGGTAGACTTTGATAGCACTTTAAACGTTGATGGTCAAGCAACATTCCAAGACAATCTTATAGTCAATGCTGACAATAAGATGTTCAAAGTCCAGACTAATGCTGGAGTTGATAAGTTTACTGTAGATACTGATAATGGTAATACTGCAATTGAAGGCACAGTAACAGTTCAGGGTGAAACAACAATAGTAGATACCCTAAAGGTTAATGCTGCAAATGAGAATTTCACAATTCAAAATGGTGCTGGAACTCCAGTTACTAAGTTTGAAGTAGATACTGATAATGGTAATACAAATATTATTGGTACATTAACTGTTGGTAGTGCTTCTCAGATTAATGATACACTAGGTGTTTCTGGTGTTTCATCATTAACTAACAATACTGATCAAACAATTACAGGATCTTATGCTGCAGACGGTGCTTTAAGAATTACTGGTGGTGTTGGTATTGCTAAGAATATTGCTGTAGGAGCTAACGCAAGAGTCTATGGTACCACTGAACTTTCTGGTGCTTTAGATCTTAATGATGCTGCTGATATATCTGGTCAGTTAAATATCAGTAATACTCAAGATGTAACATCATTTGGAGATGCTTCTGTTGCACTTAAGGTTGACGGTGGTGCAAGAGTTACTAAGAATGCTTATGTTGGTGGAGATTTTGTAGTATGGGATAACACAAATTCCCGTTCAGCATTTACTGTAACTAATAGTTCTGGTGATGCAGAGTTACATAATACATTAACAGTCGGTGGTAATCTAATAGTAAATGGATCAACTACAACTACAAACAGCACGGTCGTTACTATCGATGACCCTGTGTTTACTCTGGGAGGTGACACGGCACCCACATCCAACGACGCTAAGGATCGTGGTATTGAATTCCGCTATTACGACGGCACTGCTAAAATCGGTTACTTTGGATTCGACAGATCATCACAAGAATTCTCATTCTTAACGAGTGCAACTAACAATTCTGAAATCTTTACAGGAACTGACGGTGCTTTAAGAGTTGGTTCTATTCATGTTACAGGTGCAGGAACATCTGTTGACATTGATAATAATACAAATATTGATGGAACACTAACTGTAGATGGTCAAATTACATCTCAGGTATCCAGTGGTCCTGCTTTAGTTATTCCTACTACAGATAAGATTAACAATCTTAACGCAGATTTATTAGATGGTATGACAACTGCCTCTATAAACACTGCATCTACAGTTGTTAATAGAAATGCTTCTGGATCTTTTGAAGCAGAACAAATTACTGTATCTTCATCAACAGGTGCTGCTGCTGGTATTCAAGGTAACGCACTTACTGCTGATGAATGGAGAACTCCAAGAACATTAACCGTTGATGGTGTTGTTGATGGTAGTGTAGTCTTAGATGGTAGTGGAAATGCTACATTATCAGTAGTATACAATGATGCAGACATGACTGCACTTGCTGCACAGTCTGGCACAGGATACGTTGTAAGGACTGCTGCAAATACTTACGCTCAACGCACATTTGCTGTTACAGCATCCTCTGGTATTACATTAACTAATGCTGATGGAACTGCTGGTGACACAACTATTAACGTTGCTTCTTCAAGTAACAACGCTGCTGATAACCTAGTATTAAGAGACAGCTCTGGTGATTTTGCTGCTAATGAAATTACCTCTGATTTAGTTGGTAATTTAACTGCATCTTCATCTACAACAAAAGATCTCCGTCCTGCTTCTGATAGCACTTATGATCTAGGTACTAGTTCTGTTAGATGGGCTCATATCTATGCTGATGATATTACAGCAGGTGGAACTATTACGGGTAACTTAACGGGTAATACAACTGGTAATCTAGTTGCTACAACTACTCAAACTAAGAATTTACTACCTGATACTGATGCATCTTATGCAATAGGTTCTAGCAGCTTTAAGTATACGAACTTCTATTCTGATGCTGCAAACATTGGAACTACCACAGGTAATCTTACAGGTAATGTAAATGGTAACTTGGTTGCTACTACTACTCAAACTAAAGCAGTAATCCCTGATGCTAATAATTCATATGATATTGGATCTACTTCTTACAGATATGCAGACTTCTATACTGTAGATTTAAATGCTTCTGGAATTATTACGGGTAACGTAACGGGTAATGTAACTGGTAATCTAGTTGCTTCTAATACCCAGTCTAAAAATATATTACCTGATACTGATGCATCTTATGCTATTGGTTCTTCTTCCTACAGATATACAACGGTATATACTGCTGATGTTAATGCCGATGGAACTATTACAGGTAATGTAACAGGTGATGTGACAGGTAACTTGGTTGCTAATAATGCTCAAACTAAGAACCTATTACCTTCTACTAATACATCTTTTGCGATTGGAACTTCTTCCTACAGATATACTGATTTCTATATTACTGATATAAACGCATCTGGAACAATTACAGGTAATGTGACAGGTGATCTAACTGGTAATCTAGTTGCTTCTAATACCCAGTCTAAAAATATATTACCTGATACCGATGGTACCTATGGAATTGGATCTACTTCTTACAGATACACAACAATTTATACGGCTGATTTAAATGCTAATGGAACCATTACTGGTGCCTTAACTGGAGATGTAACTGGTAACTTGGTTGCTAATACTACTCAATCTAAGAATATAATACCTGATACTACTGCAAGTTACGCACTTGGTGGAGCTTCCTTTAGATACACGACTGTTTATACAACTGATGTAAACGCTGATGGAACTATTACGGGTAACGTAACGGGTGATGTTACAGGTAACGCATCCACTGCAACTGCTCTTGAAACCTCAAGAAACATTGGTGGAACTGCATTTGATGGAACCGCTGATATCACTCCTGGTGAAGCAACTCAAGCAACTAACCTCAATAATCATGATACTAATGCTTTAAGTGAGGGAACATCTAATCTTTACTATACAGAAGCAAGAGTTCAAGCAAAACTTGACAATGCATACGCACAACTTAGTGCAATGCTTAATAACCTTGCTACTGCAACAACATTAAAACTCAATCTTTCTGGAGACCCAACACCAGGTTCTGTTACTACTTTAGGATCTATTCTTACTGATGGTGTTGGAGGATTTAGTGCTGGAACTGGTGTTGCGACTACTGGTGGAACTGGAACTGGAATGACAGTTGATACAACAGTGGTTGGTGGTGTTATAACTGCACTTGCACTTAATGCTGCTGGATCTGGTTATCTTATTAATGACACGTTAACAATTACTAACCCTAATCTAGGTGGTGTTAAAACATTAGACCTTACAAGTTTAGCAGGTGGTCTTGGTGGATTTAGTAACGGAACTGCTGTTGCTACTACTGGAGGATCTGGATCTGGATTAACTATTGACACTACTGTTAATTCAGACGGTGCAATCATTAACGCAGTTATCAATGCTGCAGGAACTGGTTATGCAAATGGTGAAACAATTACTATCGCTAACCCTAACGCAGGGGGTGCTAAGACTGTAGACACAATCGTAGGTGGCACAGGATACTCTAATGCTACTGGTGTTGCTACTACTGGTGGCGGGGGAACTGGACTCACATTGGATCTAACAACATCTGGTGGTGCTGTAAGTAGTGTTGCGATTAATGCTGCTGGATCTGGATATGCTATCGATGATACGATAACAATAACTAACGCTAACGCAGACGGAGTAAAAACTCTTGGTGCTATTAGTGCAGGTGGTACTGGATATGCAAATGGATCTGCCTTGGCAACAACCTCTGGCGGTTCAGGAACAGGATTAACAGTTGATATAACAACAACTGATGGAGTGGTAGACGGAGTAACCATCAATGATGATGGATCTGGTTATGCTGCATCTGACACATTAACAATTACCAACCCTAACGCAACTGGTGTTTTAACTCTTGGAACGATTGCTACTGCTGGAACTGGATATACCACAGCAAATGGACTCGCAACAACTGGAGGATCTGGAACAGGATTGACAGTTGATATTACGGTTTCTGCTGGTGGAGTTGCAAGTGTCACAATTAATAATGACGGTCTAAATTATTCAACTTCTGATACAGTCACAATTGCGAACGCTAATGCAAGTGGTGTTAAAACTCTTGGAGCAATAACTGCTGCAGGAACTGGGTATACACAAGGAACTACCACTGGAGTTGCAACAACTTCATCTGGTTTAGGAACTGGATTAACGGTTGATGTAACCGCTGATGCATCTGGTAATGTTACTGCAGTTGCAATTAATAATGATGGATTGAATTATGCAGCGAGTGATATTGTAACTATCTCTGGAGAAGGTAATGGAGATGCAACTTGCACAGTATCTGCCATTCACGGTAATGGTGCTACTGTTCCTATTTCTGCTATTCATGGTAGTGGAGCAACTCTTACTGTTTCTGCAATCCACGGAAGCACATCAACAGTTGATATTGCTACAATCTTTACTGCTGCAACAGTTAATACTTCTACTACCTACACCAATGCAACATTCGATCTTTCGGATATTGCAACGATGGAAATTGGTGCTACTATAACAGGTTCCACCTCTGGTACTACTGCAACTATTACTGCACTTGGTGCTGCAGATGTCACTGTTGATAATGTTGATGGATTCTTCAAGGCTGGAGAAACCGTTGGTGCTAATGATGTAACTAACTTGACGATTAACTCATTCGGATAATAACAAATGTCGGCAACTAGACCCGCAACTAAAACTGAATTAAAAGATTATGCTCTTCGTAGACTAGGTTATCCTACGATAGACATTAACGTTGCTACTGAGCAATTAGATGATCTAATAGAAGAAGCAATAGATTACTATCAGGAATATCATTATAACGGAAGTTATAAGGCATTCATGAGAATAGAAGTTACTGATGCTATTAAAACTGCCGCACAAACCTATGATCAACAGGGTTCTACGGCATGGTATGAGGCAAAGAATTATGTTGATACACCACCTGGTATGCTAGGAATCAATCATGTATATACAATGATTGGTGCATCAAGTATAGTACCAGGCAATATATTCAATATTAAATATCAGATCTTCTTGAATGACATCTATGCTATGACGCATGGACATATCTTACATTATTTCCTTACATCTCAATATCTTGAGACTCTTGATTGGGTAACTAACTCACAACAGAATCGTAGAATAAAATGGAATGAGCATCAAGGAAAATTATATATGGATATGGATTGGGCAGACTTTAGTTCAGGTGACTACATATTAGTAGACTGCACTATGAGACAAGATCCAGATGAAAATACAAGCATGTATAATGATAACTGGATGAAAGATTATGTTGAATCCTTATTCCAACAACAGTGGGGAAGAAACCTAAGTAAGTATGATGGTATTCAAATGTTAGGTGGTGTAACACTTAATGGTCGTCAAATACTAGATGATGCAAGCACATTTAAAGTGAATCTTGAAAAAGAATTGCGTGATCGTTATGAACTTCCACCATTAGATCTTATAGGATAAAATGGCAATACAGAATTCTCCAGCACAAGATTATGTTCAGTCAGATTATTCTAACGCAGGACGTTTGAAAGCAAATGCTTCTGACCAAGAACAAAAATTTATTGAAAACCTCGTTGTAGAGAGCATTGAAATTTATGGGCAAGACATATATTATGTACCGAGGACTATCGTCAATCGTGACACGGTTTTCGGAGAAGATTCTGATGGCAAGTTTGAAACGGCAAAAGCAATCAGAGCCTATGTCAATAATGTCGAAGGATGGGAGGGCCAAGGTGAGTTACTTACAAAATTCGGAGTACGTATCGAAGATAAAACGACGTTTATATTCTCCCGTGAAAAGTTTAAAGAAAAAGTGGACGATGATGTTGTCCTTAATGTCGAGGGAAGACCAAACGAGGGGGATCTAATTTGGTTCCCAATAACAAAACATTTATTTGAAATTCAATTTGTAGAAGTCGAACGTCCTTTCTACCAGTTAGGTAAAGGATATGTTTGGGAATGTCAGTGTGAACTCTTCGAGTACAGTGATGAGAAGATTGATACTGGTATTGCTGCTATTGATGAAATAGAGTCTGCCTTTGCTAATGCTATCACAGTTAACTTTGCTATTGGATCTGGTAGTGGTGACTTCACCGTTGGTGAAATAGTTGCTGGTGGATCATCTAATGTAACTGCTGAAGTTAAAGCATGGGATTCTGCTAATAGACAACTTCAGGTCTTTAATAGATCTGGTATCTTTGCTATTCCAGAGACCGTTACTGGACAGACATCCACTGCTGCGTGGACTACTGCTTCTTACAACACACTAAATAATGTCAATACAGCAGCGAGTGTCGATCAGAATTATGACTTTGAGACGCTTGATAATGATATCATAGACTTTACTGAATCCAATCCATTTGGATCAGTTGGTTCAACTACTGACACTACAATCTAATGCTAGGAACTTACAGTTATCACGAGATTTTTAGGAAGACTATTGTCGCCTTTGGTACTCTATTCAATAATATTGAATTAAGACGTTCTACTGAGGTGATGAAAGTTCCTTTGGCTTATGGTCCAAAGCAAAAATTCTTAGCACGTTTAGATCAAGTTCCTGATCCTACAAATAAAAGAGTTCAAATTACTCTACCTAGGATCTCTTTTGAGATTGCTGGTATAGGTTATGATCCATCAAGAAAGGTTTCTCCTACTCAGAAGATCAAAATTAATAAAGATGTAGACGAAAATTATAATACCTATATGCCAGTTCCATATAATTTGGATTTTGAATTGGCAATTATATCTAAAAACCAAGAAGATGGACTACAGATATTAGAACAGATATTACCTGTATTCCAACCGCATTTTAATCTGCCAGTCAAGTTATTGACACAGATGAAAGAAGTTAAAGATGTTCCTGTAGTTCTTCAAAGCATTGATTATGAAGATGATTACGAGGGAGATTTTGCTACACGTAGAGCAGTAATTTATACACTAAGATTTACAGCAAAGACTTATCTATATGGTCCTGTTACTGAGCACAAAGTTGTTAAGAAGACTCAGATCGATTACTACTCATCTACAAATACAACTACAGCACCAAGACAGGTTCGTTATACTACTACACCTGCTGCTCAAGTAGACAAGGATGGAACAGTTGTTACTACATTGTCTGCTGCAATTAGTAAAACACAGACTGTATTTGATGTTGCAGATGCTTCTACCATTTCTAAATGGGATGACATTTATATTGGAACAGAAGCAATGCGAGTATCTAGTAAGACAGGTAATTCACTTACTGTATTACGTGGAAGAAATGGTACTACTGCAGCCGCTGCTGCTGGTGCGGTTTCAGTCTATAAGATAGATGCTGTTGATGATGCATTGATTGGTGGAGAAGATGATTTTGGATTTAATGAAACATCTTCATTCTTCCAAGACATGAAGAAATATAATCCTGTGAGTGGTGCAGATGAATCCATTTGACGGTTTGAATGATGCTTTTGGAGCAGAGCCTACTGATTTACAGAAGCATGTTCAAAATGTAAAACCAGCTCTCAAAAAGAGTGAGCAACAAGATGTAGTTCAAGACTATGAAGTTAGTCGTGCACAACTACATAACTTGGTAATGAAAGGACAGGAGGCAGTCGATGGCATACTTGATGTGGCACGAGCGTCAGATCATCCACGTGCTTATGAAGTTGCAGGTCAACTTATTAAGAACGTCGGAGATGTAGCAGATAAGTTAATTGATCTACAAGTTAAGATAAAAGAATTAGATAAAGAGGATAAAAAAGGACCAACAAACGTTACTAATGCTATGTTTGTAGGTAGTACTGCAGACCTTCAGAAACTTCTTAAGCAACAAAAACAGCTAAATAAGAAAGAGGAAACTACATAGACACGACAATGACAGTTCTTAACGTATTAAGTACTAACACTGTAAACTCAGGTGCAACTGAATATCAAGTTGTTCAGACTGGATTCTACAGAGTGCTTGCTACTGCTGGTGCAGCAACCGTTACTTTTGGTAGTGGACCTGCTATTACTCTAGTTCAAAACGAAGCAATTCTAGTTAAGGGTGGTAAACCAGGTATAGCAAAAGTACTAAAAGGAGTCTCAGATGCTACTGGGGATTATTATGTTGGAGAACATCTTCAAGATACTTCAAGTAATCATCCATTTAGTGTAGGAGATTTTATAGCAGTTGTAGATGATAGCACATCTCCTGGTATTGATAGCAACTTCCTGTCTGCTGGCACTGCTGGTAAGAAGATTACTGCAGCCAACAATGTTAATATGTTAACAACAGATATAGATTCATCTAGTGCTTCTGCTGACTATACATGGTCATCAGGTAAAAAAGCATTAATTCAACGCTGTGTAAAGATAGCAGCGGCAACTAATAACGTAATAGTTGAAGAAGTTCAGGTAGTCGGAGGCTAAAATGCCAGCCGTCAATCAAGAAGCCGAGCGTATTATTCGTGGTATGAAGAAGAACCGTCATAGGTTCAAGAAACTTTATGGGAAACGTGATAAAGAAGTGATGTATGCTACAGCCAATAAACTGGCACAAAAAGAACAACTAAAAGTTATGTACTATAAAGACTTTATTTCTCTCGTTGAAGGTAATCCTACTACAAGGATGCTTACCAAGTCTAAGACAAAAGTGACTGGTAACATTTCTGCAGATAGAGGTAGCAGCGAAAAGGACAACAGAGCAAAGCGGAAAGGTCTTGAAAAAGATTTAAAAAAGAAAGGTATCGGATACAAAAAAGGTGTAGGTGAATACAAATACGATAAAGGTAAGACCGAACGTGAAGTGTCATACCAAACATCGAAACCAGATAAAATGAGTAAGAGACGGTTCGGAAAGACTATGCGTCGTCTCGGTCGTAAACATGGACAAGAATCCGTAATCACAAAAGACAAAGACAAATCTGCAAAATTGCACTATACTGATAAGAGTAAGAAAAAATCTGAATCTCTTGGAAAGTCTAAACCAGGAAGTCATCCCCAGAAATATGGTGAGACTTCTGGAAGTAAAGTCAGAAGCGGCAAGTTGCCAAAGAAATCCACAAAACCAGCGTACCACTATAAGTAAACAATTGGTAGGCAAACAAATGGAAAAGAAAACTCCTGAACAAAAGGAGTTAGAGCATCAGCTTGAGCAGATGCGAAAGCTTATGGATCTGACCATAAAACATGAGCAGCAACGGGGTCGAGTTGCGTCTTCTAACCCTGATAAAAATAGTTAATATTACTCATAAGTAATCTAAATATTCATACAATCTATGCGAGCCCACGGCTATAAATCGTGTCTCATTACTCAGTGTCCTATATGGACGAATCTAGGCATCACCAGACAATCTGCGAATATGCAGAGGATGCCTTTCAAGCAAGAAATCAAGCAGTAGAGGATGTGCCCTTTCTAAAGAGCCATCCTCATTTTATTGACTGCATATTGAAAGAGAACTCTCAATTCTGTACTGTATTATGAAGTTATTATTTCAAACATTCTGGTTGGTGCTTATAGCATCAGCAGTTCTTTATATGCCTAAGATGGCATATGCTGCAGATATTCAGATGGGTTCCGAAGGGAATCTGGTTTTTAGTCCTAGCGAACTTACTATTTCTGCAGGTGAATCAGTCACTTTCACTAACGGAGATCTACCACCTCACAACATGGTAGTAACAGATCATCCAGAACTATCCCACTCAGACCTTTCCTTTGTAGGTGGAGAGAGTTTTGAAGTGACTTTTACAGAAGCAGGAGACTATGAATTCCAATGTGAACCCCATGCTGGTGCTGGTATGAAAGGAGTAATCCATGTACAGTAGTGTCGTTTGGTCAATAAATATTATGATGGCTATACTAATGGCAGGAGTATCTGCTACAATAGTATGGATTTTTAAATACGATGATTGGAATCCTAACCCCACTACTTCTAGCTCAGACGAGTCCCATGCAAATGGGGAACGATTGGCAGGATAAAATCAGAGACTGGCAATCTGAACAAAATCGAACTCCTGTAGAAGAGTCTATAAATAGATCACTACAAGAATTGGAGTGGGAAGACGATGGGAGCAATGAAACCACCGAGCAGGAAATCCTGCTACAACTTCCGAGTGACGGAGATCAACCGAGTGTTGGACGGGGATACGATAGATGTCACCATAGATCTTGGATTCGATTTATTCAAGAAAGAACGGGTAAGAATTGCGGGGGTTGATACTCCTGAGAAGAGGACAAGGGATCTAGAAGAGAAAGCACTGGGGATTGATGCTACTGAATGGTTAAAGAAAAAATTAGAAGATACCATAGCAGGTGATGGAGATGAACTTACTATCCGAACCGAACTGGTTGGTGGTATGGGTAAGTATGGTCGTCTGTTAGGATGGTTATATATTAATGAGGAAACAGTTTCCTTAAACGAGCAAATGATAGAGGAGGGATATGCTTGGGAGTATGACGGAGGAACTAAGCAAAAAGACTTTGAGGAACTACGCGAAATTAGGAGATCGTTTGGGACTCTGGACCAGTCTTGAACAAGAAACTCTTGACACTAAAGGTGAAAGAACTCAACGAATCATTATTTCCTGGCCCCTAGAAAAAGATGGCGACGAACACTGACGTATACTTAGGTAATCCTAATTTAAAAAAAGCAAATGTTTCTCAGAATTTTACTAAGAAGCAAGTTGCTGAATTTTTGAAGTGTGCTGACAATCCAATATATTTCATTCGTAAGTATATTAAAATTGTCTCTTTGGATGAGGGTGTCATACCTTTTAAAATGTATGACTTCCAAGAAGATATGGTTGGGAAGTTTCATGAACATAGATTCAATATATGTAAACTACCACGTCAGTCAGGGAAGTCTACGATTGTTACTGCATACCTATTATGGTATGTTCTTTTTAATGCTAATGTAAATGTCGCAATCCTCGCAAACAAAGCACCCACTGCAAGAGAAATGTTGGGAAGGTTACAACTTTCTTACGAGAATCTTCCTAGATGGTTGCAACAAGGTATCGTGGGGTGGAACAAGGGAAGCTTGGAGTTGGAGAACGGAAGTAAGATTTTGGCTTCAAGTACTAGTGCTAGTGCTGTTCGCGGCATGTCCTTTAACATTATATTTCTGGATGAATTCGCGTTTGTTCCGAATCATATTGCTGAACAGTTTTTTGCATCTGTATATCCTACTATTTCTTCTGGCCAATCAACCAAAGTTATTATCATATCTACCCCTCACGGGATGAATCAGTTTTATAAACTGTGGCATGATTCTGAACGAGGAACTAATTTATATGTTCCTACTGAAGTTCATTGGTCTCAAATACCTGGTAGGGATGCTGAGTGGAAAGAACAGACCATTGCTAATACTTCAGAAGCACAGTTTAAAGTTGAGTTTGAATGTGAATTCTTAGGATCTGTTGATACTCTTATTTCTCCTAGTAAATTGAGAACTATGGTATACACTGATCCCATTGTAACTAATCGAGGGTTATCAGTTTATGAGCAAGCAGAACCAGAAAAGAATTATATTGTTACAGTTGATGTATCTCGTGGCATTGGGGGTGATTATTCAGCCTTTGCTGTAATGGATACTACAACGTTACCATATAAGATGGTAGCAAGATATAAAAATAATGAAATTAAACCGATAGTCCTACCCAATATAATAGTTGATGTTGCTAAAAACTATAATAATGCATACATTCTATGTGAGGTGAATGATATAGGAGGTCAGGTTGCAGATATAATTCAATTTGATTTGGAGTATGAGAACCTCTTGATGGCTGCTATGAGAGGTAGAGCAGGTCAACAACTTGGTCAAGGATTCTCTGGTAAGAAAACCCAGTTGGGTGTCAAGATGAGCACTGCTGTAAAACAGGTAGGATGTTCAAACTTAAAAGCATTAATAGAAGATGATAAATTATTGATACCAGATTATGATACGATTGCGGAGCTAACTACATTCATTCAGAAAGGACAATCATTCCAAGCAGAAGATGGATGTCATGATGACCTTGCTATGTGCTTGGTTATTTTTGGGTGGATGGCTATGCAAGAATACTTTAAAGAGATGCATGATAATGATGTTCGAGCAAGAATATATGCGGATCAAAGAGATTCCATAGAACAAGATATGGCACCGTTTGGATTCATTCAAGATGGACAAGAAGAAGAAGTTTTCGCAGATGCCCAAGGTGATGTATGGAAGGTCGCGGAGTACGGGGATGTTGCTCACATGTTAGACTTCAGGTAACGTTTCAAAAATATAAATAATCCTAGACAACCGCTAAGGCATTCTAGGAGTATATAAACATGGCAGCCAATCAATCATCGCCTGGTGTAGTTATTCAGGAAAGGGATCTGACAACAGTCTCTACCGTATCGACTGCAAACGTCGGCGTAATTGCAGCACCCTTTGAACTGGGACCTGTAGAAGAAATCGTTGAGGTCTCAAGTGAGAGGCAACTTGCTGAACAGTTTGGCGAACCAAATGATTACAACTATGAGTATTGGTTCACAGCAGCTCAATATCTAGCATATGGTGGAACACTTAAGACAGTCCGCGTATCATCGGCATCATTAAAGAATGGTGTTGACACTGGAACTGCTCCACTAATTAAGAATTTACAAGACTACGAGACTACATACGAGACCGCAAATAATAACTGGAATTGGGCAGCAAGAACTGCTGGTACCAAAGGAAATTCAATTGGTGTTTTCGTAACTGATGCTGGTGCTGATCAAATTGCTGTCATCCCTGCTCCTGGCTCAGGTAACGAATATGAGTTTGTTGCTGACGCTGCTATAAGTGCTACTTCAGGTGCTGCTGGTAAAGTATTTAAGTATTCTATCAGATTAACTGTTACTAGCGTTGTTGGTGACTTCACTCCTGGTGATGCTACTACAATCAGTATTGGTGGTTCTAATGAATCCGTTACTGTTCTTGCTTACGATCCTACTAATAAGTATCTTGAGATTGGACTTCCTGGTGGTGGTGTAACTGGTATCATTGCTGATGCTCAGACAATTACACAGGGAACTAATACTGCTGATATCGCAACTGGTGGTATTGAGCGTCGTCTGTATATTGCTGGTGACAAAGGAAAGATTGCATTTGCTGCTGCTGATAGTATTTCTGATACAAACTCAGTTGCTGCTGCCATAGTTTCTGTCCGTGATGACTATGCAGAACGTGAGTATCTTCCTGGTGTTAAGTGGATCAATGTTGCTCCACGTCCAGAGACTTCACTCTATGCTGATAACAATGGTGGATACAGAGACGAACTTCATCTTCTTGTAGTTGACATTGATGGTAAGATTACAGGAACAGTTGGTGCTCTACTTGAGCGTTATGTAGGTCTTTCTAAAGCATCTGATGCTAAGACTTCTGTTGGAGAAACAAACTACTATCCAGAAGTTATTAAGCAAAAGTCTGAGTACATCTATTGGGGTGAGCACGAGTCAACAACATTCGCTGCTACTGCAACTCCTTCTGATGGTGTATGGGGACAGGCTGCTGCTAACCGTCAGTTTAACTTACTACGTTCTGCTGCTGGTTCTACAGATTATCCTGCTGGACGTTCAACTGTTGGTTCTAAGAACAACGCAACTTACTACTATCGTTTAGCATCTGGTACTGATTATGCTACCAGTGGTGGTACTTACACAGTTTCTAACACAGACGTTGCTACTGCTTATCAGTTAGTAGAAGATCCTGAGTCACAAACAATTGACTTCATCTTAACTGGTCCTTCTGGAACAGATGATGCTTCTGCTCTTGCTAAGATTACTTCACTAGTTAACATAGTTGAAGAGCGTCGTGACTGCATGATGTTTGTTTCACCTAGACGTGCTAACGTTGTTGGTGTAAGTAGTGGAACAACTGTTACTACAAACATAACTTCTTTCTTCAAGCAACTACCAAGTTCTTCTTACATGGTATTTGATTCTGGATACAAGTATATCTACGACAAGTATAATGATGTTTATCGTTACGTTCCATGTAACGGTGATATTGCTGGACTATGTTTACAGACAACAGAGACTGCAGAACCTTGGTTCTCACCTGCTGGTTTCCAACGTGGTGTTCTAAGAAATGCTATTAAACTTGCATATACACCAACTAAGTCACAGCGTGATACACTCTATGCAAATAGAATTAACCCAGTAGTAGCCTTCCCTGGTCAGGGTGTGGTACTATTCGGTGATAAGACTGCTCTTGGATTCGCTAGTGCATTCGACCGTATTAACATTCGTCGCTTGTTCTTGGTTGTTGAAAGAGTTATCTCTGGTGCTGCTAAAGCACAACTCTTCGAGCAAAACGATGAGTCACAAAGAAGTCTATTCGTTAACATCATCGAACCTTATCTAAGAGATGTTCAAGGTCGTCGTGGTGTAACTGACTTTATTGTTAAGTGTGATTCCTCAAACAATACGCCCGAAGCAGTAGACCGTGGTGAGTTTTATGCGGAAATCTATCTGAAGCCAACTCGCACAATTAACTACATTACTCTAACCTTCGTTGCTACCCGTACTGGTGTTAGCTTCGGTGAGGTTGCCAGTTAGAACTGGATATTTTAAAAAGCACCCTACGGGGTGCTTTTTTAATGCCTGAAAATATTCATTATTCTAAATATAATTGACGGAAAAGTATTATTACCAATGGCAAAAAGAGGAACTATTGATGATTTTAAGGCAAACGTCGCGTCAGACTTTGCCCGTCCTAATCTATTCCAAGTAGATTTGGCATTCCCTGCGGATATCCTTCAAGGTGCTGACCTTATAGATTTGGGTAAGTTTACGGTTCGCGCCGCTAACCTTCCTTCATCACAGGTTGGAGTTATTGAAGTTCCTTTCAGAGGAAGAACACTTAAGATTGCTGGAGACAGAACGTTCGAGCCTTGGACAATTACTGTTATGAATGACAGTAGGTTTAAGATCAGAACAGCATTTGAACTTTGGGCTTCTTCTATACAAGCATATAACGAGAACTTTACTGCTGCTGCAGGTCTTGGAGACAAGTCTGATAGTTCTGGTTACTTCGCTGACATGAAGGTTCACCAGTTAGCAAGAGACCTGAAGGCAGGAGATACACCTAAGATTCTCAAGTCTTACAAGTTCTATAACGTGTTCCCAAGTAACATTGCTGCAATTGATCTGGATTACGGAAACAATGATGCAGTTGAAGAGTTCACAGTGGAGCTACAAGTCCAGTACTGGATGCCAGATCTTGTTTCTGACTAAAGCCTAAATAAGTCAGGACCAATCATTAGAATATAATGGCACAACAGCTCTTCGGTTTTTCACTGCAGAGAGCAAAGAAGGTTCCCAAGGGGCCTTCTTTTGTTCAAAAGGATAGCCTAGATGGGTCACAACCCGTTGTAGGCGGTGGTTACTATGGCTATTCTGTTGACTTTGATGGACAGATCAGGAATGAATATGAACTAATCACTCGTTATAGAGAGATGGTTCTACAACCAGAATGTGATAGTGCAGTTGACGATGTAGTCAACGAAACTATCTGTGGTAATTTTGATGATGTACCAGTTGAACTTGAGTTATCGAATTTAAAAACATCTGAAAAGATTAAGAAATTAATTAGAGAAGAGTTTCAAGAGGTACTTAGACTACTAGATTTTGAAAATAGATCATATGAGATCTTCCGTCGATGGTATGTTGATGGAAGACTTTTTTATCATAAGGTAATAGACCCTAAGAAACCACGTAACGGTTTAGTAGAATTACGTTATATCGATCCTCGTAAGGTTCGTAAGGTCACAGAATTTGAACAAAAGAAACCAGAACAATTAAGACATGCGGATTTAAATACTCAACTTACCCAAAAGAGTGCTGAGTATTTCTTGTATAATCCTAAAGGTCTTAGAAATTCTACCAATCAAGGATTAAAAATAGCACCAGATTCAATTACATATTGTCACTCTGGTATCCAAGACCTTAATAAAAATATGGTCTTGTCTCATTTACATAAAGCAATTAAGGCAGTTAACCAACTGCGAATGATTGAAGACTCTCTTGTTATCTACAGATTATCAAGAGCACCAGAAAGAAGAATTTTTTATATTGATGTAGGTAATCTTCCAAAGAATAAAGCGGAGCAATATCTACGTGAGGTAATGGGTCGTTACAGGAACAAACTTGTATACGATTCTAATACTGGTGAAGTTAAGGATGATAAGAAGTTCATGTCTATGTTAGAGGACTTCTGGCTTCCAAGACGTGAAGGTGGTAGAGGAACTGAGATCACTACCTTACCTGGTGGACAGAACCTTGGTGAACTAGAAGATGTTAAGTACTTCCAGAAGAAATTATATAAATCACTTAACGTTCCTAACTCTAGATTAGAAACAGAGACTACTTTTAACATAGGTCGTGCTGCTGAAATCACTAGAGATGAGGTTAAATTCCAAAAGTTTGTTGCACGTTTGCGTAAGAGATTCTCTGAATTATTCGTAGACCTGCTCAAAACTCAATTGATTTTAAAAGGTATCATTTCCATTGAAGAATGGGAAGATATGAAGGAGCATATTCAGTTTGATTATATCGCTGATAACTACTTCACAGAACTAAAAGAGATTGAGATCCGTAATGAGAGACTTAATGAAGTCAATCAAATGGATCCTTATGTTGGGAAATACTTCTCAGCAGAGTATATCCGTAGACAAGTTCTTAAACAAACTGATACAGAGATCGCAGAGATCGATAAACAGATTGAGCAAGAAATTGCCGATGGAACTATTATGGATCCTGCTGACGTTCAGGCAATGGAACTCGGTATGATGCCTGGTGCTGAGGGAGAAATGGGGGCAGATCCAGCAGCTGCAGGAGGCACCCCAGACCCAAAGTCAGCAATTGATCCCGCTGATCTTAAGCGCGGAGAGTTCTAAATACTAAATATATTATGATAGGAGTACATTATGCCTAGCGAAATCGCTCAAACAATCGTCAATCATATCTTTTCTGACGAAAAAGCAAAAGCAATTGATGCAACTAATGATGCATTATCTGCTGCTGCATACGATGGAATTCAAGCACAAAAACTTGACTTTGCAAAAGCAATGGGATTTGATTTAGATAAAACTGCACAAGCAGTTGCTGATGATCTTGAAGATAAAGTAGTCTCTGATGGAGATGAAGGTGAAGCAAAGGTTGAACCCGTTCACGGGAGAATGCCACATGAAGCACCTGAAGAACCAGAAGAAACTATTGAACCTGTCGAAGAACCTGTAGAGGAACCCAAAAATGAGACTGATAGCTGAAGAAATTGAAGCAGTAAAATTTCTTACTGAAGAAAAGGACGGAAAGAAATCTCACTTCATAGAAGGTATTTTCTTACAATCCGAAATCACAAATAAGAATGGAAGGATGTATCCTTTCAAAACGCTTCAGCGTGAGGTTGCCAAGTATGATGAGAGACAGATCCAAAAGGGTCGTGCTCTTGGAGAACTAGGTCATCCAGACGGTCCTTCAATTAACCTTGACAGAGTTTCACATAAAATTGAATCTTTAAAAGAAGATGGAAAAAATTTCATCGGACGTGCAAAGATTCTTGATACCCCTATGGGTAAAATCGCATCATCACTTTTAGGTGAGGGTGTAAGTCTCGGTGTTTCATCGAGAGGTATGGGATCATTACGTAAAGAAAATAATTCTAACGTTGTTCAAGATGACTTCATGCTATCAACTGCTGCTGATATAGTAGCAGATCCTTCTGCACCAGACGCTTTTGTCAATGGAATTATGGAAGGAAAGGAATGGGTTTGGAATAATGGAATCTTAAAAGAGTCTGCTGTTGCGGAAATTAAGACTGAAATTGACCAAGCAACTCTTATAAATCTTCAGGAAAGGAAGCTTTCCGCATTCGAGAAGTTTTTAAAGAGTATTTGATTTATAAATAAAACTAGATAAACGCTAATGCAATCGGAGTTTAAACAAATGTCTGAGACCTCTAATAAAGAGTTAGATAACATGGAGCAAGTGAGCGAAGACGCAGCTACTGGTACCGCCGCAATCACGAAAGGTGCTACAAAAGGCGAGCCAATCGATACTTCCCAAGGTAAATTCAATAATATCGGTGGATCCGATAGTAAAGGAAAGCCTGAAGGAACCGAGAATCTTGGTGCTGCAGCCGCTAATCCTGTGGGTGTAGAAAAGGACAAGTCTATTAAGACGAAGCCTTCAGATGCATCAACTGCTAACGTAGGTGCAGGTCTATCAGGGAAAATCTTCGATGACGTGGAGCAAAAAGATGGGGAAACAATCTCAGAAGAGCCAGAAGAAGAAACCAAGTACGACTTTACTGAGGATGTTGACGCTCTTGTCGCTGGTGAAGAACTCTCAGAAGAGTTCAGAGAGCGTGCAATAACTATCTTTGAAGCTGCTGTTACCTCACGTGTTAATGAGGAAAGCAAAGCGTTAACAGAAGCATTTGAAATTACTCTGACTGAAGAAGTCGAGAAAATCAAAACAGAATTGTCTGAAAAAGTTGATGACTATCTATCTTATGCTGCTGAACAGTGGATACAAGAAAATTCACTCGCTGTTGAGCACGGTATAAAGACTGAGATGGCTGAGTCATTCTTTAAAGGACTAAAAGAACTCTTCACGGAACATAACTTTACTGTTCCCGAAGATAAATTCAACCTGCTTGATGGTATGGCAGGTGAACTAGATGAGATGGAAAGTAAACTCAATGAGCAAATCGATACCAATGTATCTTTGAATAAGAGAATTGGAGAGTTTGTTAAAATGGAAATTGTGAACGAATGCGCTGCAGGTCTCGCTGAGACCCAAAAAGAGAAGCTTGCTTCTTTAGCAGAGGGTGTTGAGTTTGAAAATGAAGCTGACTTTAAAACTAAAGTCGAAACTATCAAGGAATCATATTTCACTAGGAAGGCTGAGGAAGTAAATACTACTACCGAACCCACCGAAGAAAGTTCAGAACCTTTGGTAGAAAACACAGCGAGCACTACCATGTCGAAATACGTGGATCAGATTGCACGTTGGTCCAAATAATTAATAAACAACTACTTTTTTAAGGATTAAAAATGTCACTTAAACAACTCCAAGAAAAGTGGGCACCCGTTCTAAACCACGACGCTCTTCCAGAGATCGAGGATACTTACAAGAAAGGCGTAGTCGCACAACTTCTTGAAAACCAAGAAATAGCATTAAAAGAAGAGGGACAAGTATTGTCTGAAACTCTTCAAACAGTCGGAACAGGTGGATACGGTGGTGGTGCTACTACTACAGGTCCAGTTGCTGGTTTCGACCCCGTATTGATCAGTCTAATTAGACGTTCAATGCCACAACTAATTGCATATGATATCGCTGGCGTTCAGCCAATGACAGGACCTACTGGTCTTATCTTTGCAATGAGAACTGCCTATGGTAGCGAAAGAGATGCAACAGACTCTGATTTCAGAGAAGCATTATTCAACGAGCCTAACGCTGGTTTCTCTGGTGGTGCTGGAACAGGTCTTGCTAACTATGACCCTAATGCATCATCGAGTGCAGTTAACGACGCAGAAGGTGCTAACCCTGCTGTTCTTAACGATAGTTCTGCTGGAACCTATGAGGTAACAGGAGATGCTCAGGGCATGGCAACAGCTACCGCTGAAGCACTAGATGACAGTGCTGCTGGTACTGCGTTCCGTGAGATGGGATTCAGCATTGAGAAAGTAACGGTGACTGCGAAGTCTCGTGCTTTGAAAGCTGAGTACTCAATCGAACTCGCTCAAGACTTGAAAGCAATTCATGGTCTAGATGCCGAGCAAGAGTTGAGCAATATCCTCTCTACTGAGATCCTTGCTGAAATTAACAGAGAAGTCGTTAGAACTATCTACGTTAACGCAGTTGAAGGTGCTCAGAATAACGTTGCTGACGCTGGTATATTTGACCTTGACGTTGACTCCAACGGTAGATGGTCAGTTGAGAAGTTCAAAGGACTTCTATTCCAGATCGAAAGAGACTCCAACGCTATCGGACAGCAAACTCGTCGCGGGAAGGGCAACATTCTAATCTGCTCTGCAGACGTTGCTTCTGCTCTAGGTATGGCTGGTGTTCTTGACTATGCTCCTGCTCTTAATGGTAACAACGCTTTGACAGGTGTCGATGACACTTCTTCAACTCTTGTTGGTACTCTTAACGGACGCATCAAGGTTTACGTTGACCCATATTCTGCTAACGTTGCTAACAAGCACTTCTACGTTGCTGGATACAAAGGTACTTCACCTTACGATGCTGGACTATTCTATTGTCCTTATGTTCCATTGCAGCAAGTCAGAGCAATCAATCCAAATACCTTCCAGCCCAAGATTGGCTTTAAGACAAGATACGGTATGGTTTCTAACCCATTCGCACAAGGTCTTACACAAGGTAATGGTGCTCTTACAGCAAATACAAACCGTTACTACAGACGTGTTCAAGTTGCAAACATCATGTAATTCGGATATTACATATTCCAAAAGAGACCCTAATGGGTCTCTTTTTTTGTCTAAATAAAATCTAAATGAAACAATTTATAGAAGACCCTACAGTCTCCTTAAAGATTAATGGGGTAGTTTCAGAGATGTTTCCCGACTTAGATAAAGATCAAGTCAAAGAAGTTGCTCATCATGTATTCCATAAGATGAACATGATCCCTGTCTACGATCAGGCAAGGGAACTCATAAATACATATGTGCACGAAGAACTAAATGGCAAACTGGTACAAAGATCAACTGACGAATAAAAATTTCTTGTCACCAATAGGGTTTGTCTTCTTATTGGATAAGGCAAAGAAGTCTTCTTTTTTATGTCAAAAAGCAAATCTCCCAAACATGATGTTGGGTGATATCAATATCCCTACTCGTGGTTTGGTTCCCATTCCAGTAGAAGGGAACATGCAGTATTCTGATTTAACTATAGAATTTATTGTTGATGAGGATCTTAGAAATTATATGGAGATCCATAATTGGATGAGAGCATTAGGAACTCCACAGGATTTAGGGGAACGTAATTTATGGCAGAAAGAGTGGGAAGAAGATCCATCAGAAGATTCAAGATTTTCAGATGCTACACTACAGGTATTAAACAATAATAATATAGCAAATTTTGATGTAATATTTAAACAACTATTCCCTGTAGAACTGAGTTCTTTACCATTTGATGTTGCACAAGGTGACAATAATTTCCTTACAGCATCAGCAACATTTAGATATATACTATACGAGATACGTAACGTTAACACTGTAGTAAGACGATGAAAAAAATTAAATGTGCATTCGACAAAGTAGTTGAATGGGATAAAAAACTAATTAAAAAATGTCAGGATAAGTTTGGATGGACTGACTATCAAGTAACTTGCATATCATTTGCTAAGGGATTTGTGATAGGTGCTATCCTATTGTAATGGAACTTAACGATAACAATGTAATAGAGGTGCTCAGTGAACTGGTACCTTATATTGAAGCAGATGGTGGATGGTTAGAATATGTCGAAACTGACTTTTATCCAGAGGGAGCATTCGTCAAGGTAAGACTTGGTGGTGCTTGCTCTAGTTGTGCTATGAGTTCCCAGACTCTAAAGATGGGCATAGAGCGTAAGCTCATGGAAGAAATACCAGATGTGAAGGGAGTTATACAAGTATTATGAGAAGCGTTTGCCAAAACTTGACAGGTATGCTAGAATGCACGTTAGTGATATTGCAATCCACATGGGAGGAGAATCTTGGAAAAAACCTATGATGATTCCAATTGGCGACAAGAGATGAAGGCATACACCACTAGCAAGTATGAGTTAGATCTACTTGATAATGGTCCTCATAGTCTTGCTCAGTCATGGATGATGGGTGCATTGCACAACAAATGGAAAAAGATTTACGGTCATAAAGATCCAGAACCGCCTGACTGTCAATCCAGTCTAAGTGAATTTTATAAGAAACAGGATAGTTATGAATCTGGAAACCCTACAGGAAAAGTGGAAAACTGATTGTGTTATAGATCCCGATAGATATGGTGAGGAGTCTGTAAAGATTCCTCAACTTCATTTAAGGTACATGGAGTTTTATAATACATATTCTCTTATGAAGAAAGAAAGAGAAAGTGAATTTAAAAGACTTGTTAGAGAGAAGTGGTTATATTATAAAGGTAGAGCAGGTGCACAGGTATATAAGGATGCACCATTTGATTTAAAACTCACTACTAAAGAAGAAATTAATATGTTCATAGAGTCCGATGAGGACATACAAAAACTTCAACTGAAGATTGACTATATAGAACAAACAATCTTCTTTCTTGATGGGGTATTGCGACAACTAGGTTCTCGTAATTTCCAAATTAAAAATGCTATTGAGTGGGAGAGATTTCAGGCAGGTATGTAATGAATGGATCTCGTAATTGCAAAGAAGAACGAAGTATATTTAAAAGTAAATTGTGAACCACATACTCACCAAGAACTAGCAGACTTCTTTACTTTTGAAGTAGAGAATGCCAAGTACATGCAAAGAGCTAGGAGATATAAAGGGTGGGATGGTAAAGTCCATTTATATTCTCCTGCTACAGGTGAGATATATTGTGGTTTATTTGATTACCTTAAAGACTGGGCTGAGAAGGCGGGTTACTCATATCAGGTAGAAAGTCACTCCCAATTTGGTCTTCCAGGGGAGCAAAATCACCTAATAACTCCAGAGTCGGTTGTGGGATTTGTGAAGGCACTACGTCTTCCTGTTCAGGTTCGGGACTACCAATATTCAGCAGTATACGAATGCCTACGATACAACAGACGGCTCCTATTGTCCCCAACTGCCAGCGGGAAATCCTTAATGATTTATTCATTGGTTCGTTTTCATGTAAATGTTAAAAGGGAAGTTCTCATTGTAGTTCCTACTACTTCTCTTGTAGAACAAATGTATAAAGACTTTGAAGACTATGGATGGAAAGCATCCGAGTACTGTCATAAGATATACGGTGGACAAGATAAGTATACTAACCATCAAGTTATAATTACAACTTGGCAGTCAATCTACAAGGAACCACGTAAATGGTTTGAACGTTTCGATGTCATTATAGGTGATGAAGCGCATTTATTCAAGGCGAAATCCCTCACCAAATTAATGACAAAACTACACGGGTGTAAATACCGTATAGGATTTACTGGAACATTGGATGGTTCTAATGTAAATCAATTGGTATTAGAAGGTGTGTTTGGTAGATGTTCTCAAGTTACTAAGACCAATGAGTTAATGAAGAAAGGGCATCTCGCCAAACTCAAGGTTAAAATCATAGTATTAAAACACCAAGAACAGATCTTTGAAGGGTATCAAGATGAGATGGAATACCTTACTGATCATGAACCTAGGAATAAGTTCATTCGCAATTTAGCATGTGATCTAAAAGGTAATACCCTAGTCCTGTTCAACTATGTAGAAAGGCACGGCATTCCTCTGTATGAGTTGATAAATAGTAATACAGATAGACCAGTTCATCTCGTTTATGGTGGGGTGGATGTCGATGATCGAGAACACATTCGGAGATTAGTTGAAAATGAAGAAAACTCTATTATTGTTGCCAGTTATGGCACTTTCAGTACTGGGATTAACATTAAGCGGTTGCACAACGTCATCTTCGGAAGCCCCAGCAAGTCCAGAATTAGAAATCTCCAATCCATTGGAAGAGTCCTTAGACGTGCCAGAGGCAAAGTAAACGCAACCCTATATGATATCGCTGATGATATTTCTACAGATAAGGGTAATAACTATACCCTTAGACATCTGATAGAAAGAATCAAAATTTATAAAGAAGAGAATTTTAATTATGAAATCATAGAAGTCAGGATTTAATTCATGATTAATTACGCTAAACACGACGAAGAATTTTACGGAGTATTTAAACTCTTGAATGGAGAGGAAGTGCTAGGGCGTGCTGTATTAACAAATGATGAGGGGGAAACTTTAGTATTCATACAAGAACCAGTCGTTACTCAGTTTATTGATAAGCAGATATCTGATAACAAAATGGCTCGTGGTATAGGATTCGCTAGGTGGCAACAACTTTCAGATGAAGATTTTTATATAATAAGAGAGAAGGATATAATTACAGTATCGTCAATGAATAAAGAGATAATCTTTATGTATGAGGCATTCGTCCACGGTGCCGACGGCGCAGAACAAAAAAAGGTCCGTATGAAAACAGACCTCAATAAGACACAGGGATATGTAGGAAAAATTGATGAGGCTCGTAAGAAGTTCGAGAAGCTCTTTAAAGAAGAGCCTAAGAACCCTTGAACCCTGACACGGTTATTCTATAGACATTTGACAAACTTGTCAAGCCCTGTTAAAATAAAGGAAATTCACAGGAGACAATATGAAGGCTGCTCCTAAGAAAAAACAACATTACGTAGATAATGCTGAGTTCTTAAACGCAATCATCAAGTACAAGAATAAAGTCAAGATTGCTGAAGAGCAGGGTCTAGCAAAACCCCGCGTGAATAATTATATCGGAGGATGCTTTTTAAAGATAGCTACCCACTTGTCGTACAGACCGAACTTCATCAACTACATGTATAAGGATGATATGGTTTGTGATGGCATTGAGAATTGTATTCAATACATAGATAATTTCGATCCAGAGAAATCCAGAAACCCATTTGCCTATTTCACTCAGATAGTATACTATGCTTTCCTACGTAGGATTGCTAAGGAGAAGAGACAGATGGATATCAAGGAGAAAATCCTTGAGAAGTCTGGATATGATCACGTGTTCACAGTTGACGGTGAGACCAATGCCGACTATAATCAGATTAAATCCCGTGTCGAGATGAACACCAAGCGATGAAAGTCCTCTTAATAACCGATCAGCACTTCGGAGTTCGTAACGACAATCAATATTTCATAGAGCACTATAAGAAATTTTATAGTCAAATTGTAGTACCTTTTATTAAGTCCCATAATATAAAGGAGATAATTAATTTAGGTGATACGTTTGATAGACGTAGATCTATTAATTTTATGTCTCTAGATGAGGCAAAGCAAATGTGGTTTGACCCTATTACAGAACTGGGTTGTCACATGGTTAGTTTAATAGGGAATCATGATATCTATTATAAAAATACCCTTCGTATTAATGCTCCAACAGAACTATTGGGGGAATACAAAAATTTCGATGTCATCGATAAACCTACTACCTGTAACTATGGTGGTACTGACATTCTTT